>ENA-OQJB01000217-OQJB01000217.1-human-gut-metagenome-genome-assembly--contig:-NODE-217-length-33884-cov-4.072548_pt1 | contig 33884 bp, 30 predicted proteins | sample MGYA00242599_ERZ504765 | MGnify/ENA primary metagenome ERZ504765 (study PRJEB26092, sample SAMD00036354) | human gut metagenome | host: Homo sapiens | study: EMG produced TPA metagenomics assembly of...
CTTCGTTCACGGCTTCACCTTGGCCATGACTGCGCAAAACCGCTTCTACCGTCCTATCTCCGAGCAAGATACACTAAGCGGGTTACGTCGATATTTTCCTCTGTCCCATGTTGACATATATTCTGACATGAAACACAGCTACATCGTTGAGTTAAAATACGCCAAATATCGCGATTCTGAAAACCGTGTGGAGGAATTGCGTCAAGAAGCCATCGCCCAGGCCAATCGCTATGCCGACACAGACACGGTGAAACAAGCTATTGGCTCCACGCAACTACACAAGATTGTAGTGGTATATAAAGGTATGGAAATGCGGGTATGCGAAGAGTTATAATGAACAATCTCTTCACCCTTCACTTTTCCTTGTATTATCCTATCTATAAGCAGTTTATGGGTGAAGGGTGTTCCCTTCACCCATCCTTTCACGTTTTTTCTTTTTCAAACTGTACCTTTCCACAATAAAAGCACTACCTTTGTCAATTATGTATGTAATATACAATATAAAATGAACGACAATAAATTAAAAAACAAAACAGTCCCTTTCAACTACGCCCGCTGCTACAACGAGCAATGTCCGAAAGCTTGTAACTGCCTGCGTCGGGTGGCTGCACTTCTCACTACCGCTGACACGTCCTACATCAGCATCGTAAACCCAATGTGTATTCCGGCCACCGGCATTGACTGTCCCCACTTCCAAAACGCAGAAAAGATACATGTGGCATGGGGTATCAGCCACCTGCTGGACAACGTACCTTATAAGGACGGAACAAATATCAAGCAACAACTGATCGGACATTTCGGAAAAACGCTTTACTATCGCTTTTATCGCGAAGAACGCTTCCTAAGCCCCGCAGATCAAAACTATATCCGCCAACTTTTTCACCGGAAAGGTATCACCGAAGAACCGGTCTTTGACAGTTACACGGATGAGTATAATTGGTAAAGCCGCGTTCTAACCAGTTTCCAGCCTGCTGAAACTTTTTGTTTCAAGCGCTAGAAACTAAAAGTTTCAAAGGGTGAAACGATTCGTTTCACACCGAGAAACAAACTGTTTCACTACGGGAAACCATTCGTTTCAAGGTATGAAACAAAAAATGGAACTAGTTAATGAAAGCAGAAGAAGTATCAGTGAAGGATATATCGTCTAAAAGTTATATGTAATACAAGTGTTATTGGTGAATTTTCAGAATGTATGTGAAAGATCAGAATAAAGAGTTGAAGTGTACAGCGTAAAATTCTCCAATATTGTAATCAAATAGACAAGAACGGAGTGAAAAAATATTTAGAAAAAATAAATATGGAAGAAGTAATAAGAAAATATGTAGATGAATGTTGGGGCTTTGTGCAAGAACACAGAGAATATCTTATGTATGTCCCTTCTTATGAAGAACACATAGAGCCTGAAATGCAGGACACATTTGATAATATTATACCACAAGGGAAATCGGTTAAGATATATGTCACTCAACCGGAACATACTAATTATATGGTGGACATTATTACGGAAAAAGACCATGTATGGAAAGCGATAGATAATCAAATTTCAGACGAGGATATTTCCAAATTAGAAAGTAAATTAAATGTTATTCTTCCGCTTTCATATAAGATCTACTTGAAATACAAACACTTTTATGAAATATTTTGGGATTTAGATGTTCGTCTATATCCAAAGCCCATTCATTCATGGAATAAAATCTTAATTGAAAATAATGAGGAACTGCAAGAAGAAATTCTTAACAAAGGGTATTTTGCAATAGGTCGATATTCTGATTATGGCGTGATAGCTCTTAAATTGACAGATGATGAGAATAAAGAAGGTGAAATCCTTCTCTTTGATTACGAAACGCCTGAAACAGAAGTATTAGCACCCAACTTTATAGAATTTCTTAATCAGATATTACAAAATCCTAAACCTGTTCTTCAAGAATTAAAAGGTTGGGAGAAAAAAATGTATAAAATGGAATGATGCTACTAACAAGCACCTGTACCACATAAACGGCAGCAAGCCGCAAACCATTACCGATAGTGCAATAATAAAATGAAAAAGAATGATTTTATAAATAATCAACTGCTATCAATGGGCTATTTGCCATTGCCATACAATAAAGACCGCAATAAAGTCTTTTATAAAGAAATGGATAATGGCTTAATAGTCTGTGTAGGTATTGAGTCTTCTTCTTTGTATCAAGACAGAAGAAAAACTGTTTCATTTTATACAGCATTGTCATATACATGGGCGATGTATTCACCTATATTATTGCCACAGGATTGTTACTTACGAATAGGTGAAATATTGGGTAAGAATGATTTGTGGTTTCAAACTACCACAAAAGAAGAAAAAGATTTTATGTGCCAATCGATACAGCAAGCGGCAAGAATCTGCGAAAAGCAAAGTAAAATCATATTGCACTATATCTTAAAAGAAAATCAATATGTGGAGTATAAAGAATATATATGCAGATTGAACTGCATAATAGATTTTGTTAAAAAGCAGGGAATCACCAGTAATGCAGATATAAGTATCATTTATGAAGTGATTAAACCAGTATTAAAAAGAATAGGTGTACCGCTTTCCAAGCATACTACAAAACTATATGCAGTGGATGCCATGAATTGCATCCACTGCTCTTCGGACATAAATAAGCAACAAAGAAAAATAATAGCAAGCGAAATAATATCAGTAACAAACGGGTAAATTGTCCTAAAAGAAATGATCCGTCTGAGATTAACATTTATCAAATAAAAAATAAACGAGGAAACAGCAGTTAGCTGAAACACATTAACAGTAGTACAACAAAATCAATATGGAAGTAATAGAAAGTAAATGGTATAATAAAGAATGGTGCAAATACAGCGTCTATTGAAGACGTAGAAAAACTTCTAAATACAACCTTGCCCTATCAGTACAAAAGATTTCTGTTATGGAGCAATGGTGGCGAGGGTAAATTAGGAGATAACTACATCTATATATGGGCTATTGAAGATATTGTTGCTTACAATAATGACTATGGAATACACAAATATCTTCAAAAAGAGTATTTAGCATTTGGCATGGATGGTGATATTGGATATATTTTCCACCTGCCAAACAATAGTATATATAGGGTAGATTTAGGAGATTTAGATATAGCTTCTATTAAGTATATAGCACCCTCTTTTGACGACTTTTTAGGCAAGGCTATTTATCTTAATTTCGATAAGCCACAGAATATTGTTGACAATAGTTCAACCATATAAAGTGATTAGACATGGATATAAATAATGAATAAACTACAACTCCAAAAACAATAATAACTCCTGATTCATATCGTTTTTTGATTAATAAAGTTACGGATATGTCAAGAAAAAGGCAAATTCCACCTCTACTATACAATATGCAATAAACTCAAAACGTTGCAAATTTCCGTCCTCATTTGCCCTGTTTACATAAATAAAAACTATCTTTGCGTTTCAGAATCCCGAAAGACGAAAAGAAATGGAGCAAATAGACAACCTAAAAGAGCTTATCAATCAGGGGGATGTGGACACAGCGATTAAGCAATTGGACCAGCTTCTCCAAGACAGTTCTGTCGAAAAAGAGAAAGATACTCTTTACTATTTACGGGGAAATGCCTACCGAAAGAAAGGAGATTGGAAGCGGGCACTGGACAACTACCAGTATGCCATCGAGCTCAATCCGGACAGTCCTGCCGTTCAGGCCAGGAAGATGGTAATAGATATCCTCAACTTCTACCACAAGGATATGTTCAATCAATAAAAGAGATGTATAATCAATAACCGTACTCAAAGATAACGTAATAAAATAAAGATTATGGCAAAAATCAAAGGAGCAATCGTAGTCGACACGGAGCGTTGCAAAGGATGCAACCTGTGTGTAGTGGCGTGTCCGCTCGATGTAATCGCCCTCAATAAAGAGGTAAACATGAAAGGCTATAACTATGCCTGGCAAGTGAAGGAAGATACCTGTAACGGATGCAGCTCGTGTGCAACGGTTTGTCCGGACGGATGTATTTCAGTGTATAAAGTAAAAGTAGAATAAAAGAAAAGAATATGGCAGAAGAAGTTGTATTAATGAAAGGAAACGAAGCCATCGCCCACGCAGCTATCCGTTGCGGTGCCGACGGTTACTTCGGTTATCCTATTACTCCCCAATCGGAAGTGTTGGAAACGCTTGCCGAACTGAAACCGTGGGAAACAACCGGCATGGTAGTACTCCAGGCGGAAAGTGAAGTGGCAGCTATCAATATGGTATATGGAGGTGCAGGTAGCGGAAAGAAGGTAATGACCTCCTCTTCAAGTCCGGGTGTGAGCTTGAAACAAGAAGGAATCTCTTATTTGGCCGGTGCCGAACTTCCTTGTCTGATTGTGAATGTAATGCGTGGCGGTCCCGGATTGGGAACTATCCAACCTAGCCAGGCTGACTACTTCCAGACAGTAAAAGGTGGTGGTCATGGAGACTACAAACTGATTGCCCTCGCTCCGGCATCCGTACAAGAAATGGCGGATTTCGTAGCATTAGGATTCGAACTGGCCTTCAAATACCGTAATCCGGCTATTATCCTTGCCGACGGTGTGATCGGTCAGATGATGGAAAAGGTTGTTCTTCCTGCACAAAAGCCACGCCGCACGGAAGCAGAAGTAATTGAACAATGTCCATGGGCTGCTACCGGAAAAGCAAAAGACCGCAAACCGAATATTATCACTTCCCTTGAATTGAAACCGGAAGCAATGGAAATCAACAACCTCCGTTTTCAAGCTAAATATCGTGAAATTGAAGAAAATGAAGTACGCTTCGAAGAGATCAACTGCGAAGATGCAGAGTATTTGATTATCGCTTTCGGTTCAATGGCACGTATTGGCCAGAAAGCAATGGAACTAGCCCGTGAAAAAGGAATTAAAGTAGGTATCCTTCGCCCGATTACACTGTGGCCGTTCCCAACCAAAGCGATTGCTGCATACGCTGATAAGTAAAAGGTATGCTCGTTACGGAACTAAATGCCGGACAGATGATTGAAGATGTCCGTCTCGCTGTTAACGGTAAAGTAAAGGTAGAACATTTCGGACGTCTAGGTGGCATCGTTCCCGATCCGGATGAAATTGTAACTGCCTTGAAAGAAAAATAATCAAATAACGAAACAATGAATCCCGATAAAATAAGAAACGTACTGAACATCCTATTTATGATATTGGCTGTTGCAGCCATCATCACCTACTTTGTAGCAAAAGATGATTTCAAAATGTTTATCTACGTATGCGGCGCGGCAATCTTTGTCAAGCTGATGGAGTTTTTATACGGTTCACCAACAGATAAGGAGATGAAGTTATGACTAAAGAAGAAATAATCAAACCCGAGAATCTGGTTGCCAAGAAACCGACTCTGATGAACGATAACGCCATGCACTACTGCCCGGGTTGCAGTCACGGTGTGGTACACAAACTCATTGCCGAAGTCATTGAGGAAATGGGTATGGAAGATAAAACTGTGGGAATTTCTCCGGTGGGATGTGCAGTGTTTGCCTATAACTATCTCGATATTGACTGGCAAGAAGCAGCACACGGACGTGCTCCTGCTGTGGCGACTGCTGTGAAACGCCTGTGGCCGGACCGCCTTGTTTTCACTTATCAGGGCGACGGTGACTTGGCTTGTATCGGTACAGCCGAAACAATCCACGCTTTGAACCGTGGTGAGAATATCACGATTATCTTTATCAATAATGCGATCTACGGTATGACAGGCGGCCAGATGGCACCGACTACACTAGTAGGCATGAAGAGCTCGACTTGTCCTTACGGACGTGACGTTGAACTTCACGGCTATCCATTGAAGATTACTGAAATCGCAGCCCAACTGGAAGGAACTGCTTACGTAACCCGTCAGTCCGTACAATCCGTACCGGCTATCCGTAAGGCTAAGAAGGCAATCCGCAAGGCTTTTGAGAACTCCATGAACGGTAAAGGTTCCAACCTGGTAGAAATCGTTTCCACTTGTAGTTCAGGCTGGAAGATGACTCCGGAGAAAGCGAACAAATGGATGGAAGAACACATGTTCCCATTCTATCCGCTGGGTGATTTAAAAGATAAAGAATAACGCTAAAAGTCAACAGAACAATGAAAGAAGAAATAATTATAGCAGGATTCGGTGGACAAGGCGTATTGTCTATGGGTAAGATTCTGGCATATTCCGGTTTGATGGAAGGCAAAGAAGTGACCTGGATGCCCGCTTATGGTCCCGAACAACGAGGTGGAACAGCCAACGTTACAGTTATTGTAAGCGATGACAAAATATCCTCACCGATTCTTAGTAAATACGACGCTGCCATCATTCTGAATCAGCCTTCACTCGAAAAGTTTGAAAGCAAAGTGAAACCCGGTGGTATCCTGATTTATGACGGTTACGGAATTATCAACCCTCCTACCCGTAAGGATATTAAGGTATATCGTATCGACGCAATGGATGCAGCCAACGAGATGAATAATGCCAAAGCATTCAACATGATCGTACTTGGCGGATTATTGAAGCTTCGCCCCATCGTAACGTTGGAGAATGTTATCAAAGGACTTAAGAAAACCCTGCCGGAACGTCACCATCACTTGATTCCTATGAACGAGGAAGCTATCAAAAAAGGTATGGAGTTAATCCGTGAGGTTTAATTAACAGATAATGTACAATGGATAATTGATAATTATTAGCTACGTATAGTACGTATGCAACATAATTTTCAATTATCCATTATCATTAAATCAATTAAAGTAAGTATCTTTGCCTCCAATTATGAGACGAATCTTACTATTATATATAATCTTTTCCGTTATAGGTTTGACAACTGTCCATGCACAGTTCGATAATGGTCGCCAGAGAGTGGACGAGAACGGATACGACCAATACGGTAACCAGGTGGACCCTGCCATGATTCCGGACAGACTGGATAGTGCAAATGTAGAAGTACAGGGGTTACCTCCGAAATTATATATGTGGCGTATTAATAATCAGTTGGGCGACCGGACTATCATCCCGGCGGATACTGCTTATCACCACTTCCAGAATTCAAATCTTACCGAAGGACTTACCGGACATTATAATTATCTGGCCAATATGGGTTCTCCCCGTATGTCACGCATCTTCTTTGAACGTCGTGATCCGGAACCGACTATCTTTATGGAGCCTTTCTCCAGTTTCTTTATTCGTCCTACGGAGTTCAATTTCACCAATAGTAACGTACCTTATACCAATCTGACGTATCATAAAGCCGGTAATAAAATAAACGGAGAAGAACGCTTTAAGTCTTATTTCTCTGTCAATGTAAACAAGAAGCTGGCTTTCGGTTTTAACATAGATTACTTGTACGGACGAGGATATTATAATAACCAAAATACGGCTTATTTCAATGCGGCAATTTTCGGTAGTTATATCGGCGACCGGTATCAGATGCAAGCCATCTACAGCAACAATTATCTCAAAACAAATGAAAACGGAGGTATTGAGGACGACCGATACATCACTGCTCCTGAAGAGATGGCACAAGGCCAAAGAGAATATGAATCAACCAATATCCCGACTGTATTAAGTGCAACGACCAACCGTAATCATGACTTTTATGTATTCCTGACCCAACGTTACAATCTGGGATTCAGCCGCGACATACCGCAGGCCGAAAATGATACGACTCCAGCCAAACAAGAATTTGTGCCGGTCACTAGTTTTATACATACCATTCAGGTAGAGCGTGCACGTCATAGCTTCAACTCTGATGATGACATGCGTGAAAAGAACTATTATCAAAACACCTATTTGGAACCGGATAATCCGATTGCCAGAGACAGTACTACCTATATGGGTATCAAGAATACCATAGGTATTGCTCTACTCGAAGGATTCAATAAATATGCCAAAGCCGGACTCACGGCATTTGCTTCCTATAAAATCAGCAAGTATACTCTTATGAATATGGAGGGGAATTCGTTGCCCGACAAATACAATGAAAATGAAATATTTGTTGGAGGCGAATTATCCAAACGTGAAGGAAATGTACTTCATTACCATGCCATTGGTGAAGTGGGACTCGCCGGAAAAGCAATCGGACAATTCAATGTGAAAGGAGATATCGACCTTAACTTTCCGTTATGGAAAGACACTGTGAGCCTTATAGCCCGTGGTGAAGTCAGCAATAAGCTTGCGCCTTTCTATATGCGTCATTATCATTCCAAACACTTCATGTGGGACAATGATATGGACAAGGAATTTCGTACCCGTATTGAAGGAGAATTAAGCATTGCACGTTGGAGAACACGCTTGAAAGCAGGAGTTGAAAACATAAAGAACTACACTTATTTCAACCAACAAGCAATGCCGGAACAGAAAAGCGGAAGTATACAGGTGTTGTCAGCAAGTCTTAATCAGGACTTCAAATTGGGAATCTTCCATTTAGATAATGAAGTAACCTGGCAAAAGTCCAGCGACCAGACCGTATTGCCTTTGCCTGATCTTTCGCTGTATCACAATTTCTATATGCAGTTCAAGCTGGCAAAGAAAGTGCTTAGTGTACAATTGGGTGCCGACGTGCGTTATTTCAGTAAATACAATGCACCCGCTTATATGCCGGCTATCCAAAACTTCTATTTGCAACCGGAAAATGACCAGGTAGAGATAGGAGGTTATCCGATCGTGAATGTATACGCAAACTTACATCTAAAGCGTACACGTTTCTATGTAATGATGTATCACGTGAATCAAGGTATGAGTAGCCCGAATTACTTCTTGGCTCCTCACTATCCTATCAACCCGCGTGTACTGAAATTCGGTCTTTCATGGAATTTCTATGATTAATAAAATCTATACGGCTTATGGTAACACGCCCCAAATTGAGACTGGCCCGATATTTAGTGCCCGTAATCATTGTATTGGCAATCATCTTTTCTATCCGCCAATGCGGTAATCAGGAAAAGCCGTCAGGACACCCACGTGATTATGCAGCCATTGCCAAAGAAGGTATATTGCGTGTAGCGACTGAATATAACTCGATCAGTTTCTACGTGGACGGCGATACCGTTTCCGGTTTTCATTACGAACTGATACAGGCTTTTGCCCATGACAAGGGATTAAAGACCGAAATAACACCCCTGATGAGTTTCGAAGAACGGCTGGAAGGATTAAGCGAGGGACGTTACGACGTAATTGCCTGCGGTATATTAGCCACCAGCGAACTGAAAGACTCTCTGCTCCTCACCTCTCCCATCACGCTCAACAAGCAAGTGCTCGTGCAACGGAAAGAAAACGGAGAAAACGACTCACTCTATATCCGTAGCCAGCTGGACTTGGCCGGGCGGACACTTCACGTAGTAAAAGGGTCTCCTTCCATTCTGCGTATTCAGAATCTAGGTAATGAAATCGGCGATACCATTTATATCAAAGAAATAGAGAAATACGGTTCCGAACAATTAATCTCAATGGTAGCTCATGGGGATATCGACTATGCCGTTTGTGACGAAAGCATCGCACGCGCGGCCGCCGATTCCATCCCGCAGATAGATATAAATACAGCCATCAGCTTTACACAATTTTACTCATGGGCAGTCAGCAAACAATCACCCGCTTTACTCGATAGTTTGAATGTATGGCTGGATAAATTCCAAAAGGAGAAAGAATACCAGAAGATTTATAAAAAGTACTATGATAAAGAATAACCTTATCATTTTACAGATCAGAAGAAAACAATCAAAAACAGAATGTAAGATAGATATATTCATGCCTATTTCCAGAAATAAACTCCCAAAGACTTGACTTTCGCTTTCGAATGTTGTATCTTTACAAAGTTAATAATAAAGTAGTTTCAATTAAACTACATGCAAAGGAGGGAATCGCGATTCTCTCCTTTCTTTTTATCCAGCCGGGAAAAACCTCTCCCCGCCCCGGCTTTTCCTTGCGCTTTGCCCGGTGGTTATGGTTCTTCAGCCGGAGGATCAGCAGTGTTCACCTTGCTTCTTACCGAAATGAAGTATATATCCGCCTCAAACAGACGTTCTGTTTGCCTGAAACAGAGCCTCTGTTCCGATAAAACAGAGCTTCTGTTGAAACAAAACGCAATGTCTGTTTTCCAACTGTCCCTGCTAAGTTAATAATCAATAAAGTTGCTCTTGACAAAAAATAGCTTTATCTTTGGGGTTTGTTAGAACAGACACAATAGGTATATTATATTATGAGTGAAAAGATGATCAAATGGGGCTTCATTGGTTGCGGAGAAGTAACCAAGACGAAAAGCGGTCCCGCTTTCCAGAAAGTAGAACATTCGGAAGTCGTAGCCGTGATGAGTCGTGACGGCGCGAAAGCGAAAGCGTATGCCAAAGAGAGAGGAATCAAGAAATGGTATGACGATGCACAGGAGCTGATAGATGATCCGGAAGTAAACGCTGTCTATATCGCCACTCCTCCTTCTTCACACGCTACGTATGCCATTATGTCCATGAAAGCGGGTAAACCGGCCTATATTGAGAAGCCAATGGCGGTGACGTATGAAGAATGTACCCGAATCAACCGCATATCCAATGAAACGGGGGTTCCCTGTTTCGTAGCATACTACCGACGTTATCTTCCCTATTTCCAGAAAGTAAAGGAATTAGTAGAGAACGGGACGATCGGCAACGTTATCAATGTACAGATTCGTTTTGCCCAGCCGCCACGCGATCTGGATTACAATCGTGATAATCTTCCCTGGCGTGTGCAGGCTGATATTGCCGGAGGCGGCTACTTCTACGACCTTGCTCCGCATCAGATTGATTTGTTGCAGGATATGTTCGGTTGCATCCTCGAAGCAAGCGGTTACAAGAGTAATCGCGGCGGACTTTATCCTGCTGAAGATACATTAAGCGCCTGTTTCCAATTTGACAACGGACTGGTGGGTAGTGGTTCCTGGTGCTTCGTAGCCCATGATTCTGCCCGCGAAGACCGCATAGAGATTATCGGTGACAAAGGAATGATTTGCTTCTCTGTCTTTACTTACGAACCTATCGGACTGCATACCGAGAAAGGACGGGAAGAAATCTGTATCGGCAACCCGGAACACGTGCAACAGCCTCTTATCCAAGCAGTAGTAGACCACTTATTGGGTAAGTCGGTTTGCTCTTGCGACGGCGAAAGCGCAACGTTGACTAACTGGGTAATGGACAAGATCTTAGGTAAGCTATAACCCTAAAAAAAGCAAAAAAAAGTTCCTTCTTTTTCCGGATTCTGCCAGTATTGTTAAAAAATTAATAGGGACATTCCATTGTATATTGTTAGTTTTTTCTATCTTTGTAGGAAGAAGCAAAGAAAAAATGAAACTAACAATATATTTTTGTGCCATGACTAAAGAAGCTTTAATGAGAAAAGCGATCGAGCTTTCAAAAGAAAATGTTGAAAATGGTGGAGGTCCTTTCGGTGCTGTGATTGCCACGAAAGACGGAGAAATAGTTGCAACAGGAGTTAATCGTGTCACTGCATCTTGTGATCCTACGGCTCACGCCGAGGTAAGCGCCATACGTGCCGCAGCTGCCAAACTCGGAACATTTGATCTTAGCGGATACGAAATCTATACTTCCTGCGAACCTTGCCCCATGTGCCTGGGTGCTATTTATTGGGCACGCCTGGATAAGATGTACTATGGAAACAACAAGACCGATGCCAAAAACATCGGCTTCGACGACTCTTTTATCTATGACGAACTGCAACTGAAACCTGAAGACAGAAAGCTGCCTTCCGAAATCCTACTACATAATGAAGCCCTTACTGCCTTCAAAGCCTGGGTGGCCAAAGAAGACAGAGTAGAATATTAGAAAACCTCTCACTATTATTAACCTATTAATTACCCTCAAATGAAAAGAAAAAGCCTTTTATTTGTTATGGCATCAGTATGCCTGTTCAGTTGTCAACAGCAAGAAGAACTGCAAGACCCCAGTAATGGAGTGATCGACTTTTCTACTTCTATTGACCAAAGTATCAACAATGCTCTTACCCGTAACAGCAGTAGTCTGACACTTCCGTTAAAAAGCAATTTCGCTGCCGGGGATGTTATCTCCATGTCCGTTGCCGAGCAGGATTATCATCCGTTTGCCATAGGCATGGATAGCCAAACCTGGAACGAAGCAGGCACCGATTCGGAAACGGTTACTTTCTATGCTCATTATCCTGAATTGACCGACGAAGCTGCTACTACCAGATCATTGAGCAGCCGCTATCGTGAAATCAAGGGTGGCTTAGAATATTTGTTCGGTACAGCCCAAGCCAACAAAGGTTCTAAGAATGTTGCTCTTGCATTCAAGAGAATGACAACGCCCGTCGTTCTGCTCGACGAGAACAACCAGCCGTACGAAGGTAGAGCAATCGTTAAACTGTTCTTGAAGAACAAAGGTGTGCAAGACCTGTTCAGCGGTAAAATCGAAGCTGACCCCAATGCAAAACCGGAATACATTGATATCCGGAAAGTATCTGAAGGTATCTTGACTAACTTGATTCCACAGCTCATCAAAGCCGGCGAGAAAATAGGAACGGTTATCCTGGAGGACGGTAAAGAAGAACCTATCATCGCAGAGGAGGACATTACCATAGAAGCCGGAACTCCTGTTGCGGTAAAAATGTACGCAAGACGCGGAATCATTGACGAACGAACTCCACTATTCAGATAAGACTAAAGAATAAAAAGTGATACTAATAAAAATCCCCGGAACCGCTGTAGACACTCAGCATTCCAGGGATTTTTTACACACAAAAGTTATTATTGAAATTGAAAACTGTCTTTTTTAGGTTAGAAACGCATACCTACGGTAAATAACACTTGACTGCGTGTATTCGTAACTTTCGTTGCTTCCGGTGAACCAATGACTGTATTACCATCTTCATCTGTAAATCCATTCACAAACGGATAGAAATTTTCTTTATATGTAGAGTATTTATAAGCCAAATCAGCATAAAACATTGATCCGCGATAACCAATACCCAATGTATAATTACTCATTGATTTAGAATTGGCAAAGTCTGTATCTGTCTGAATAGAGTTAATAGCCAAATCTTTGAAAGCATCTTGATGGAAAGCCGCAGTACTATAATTATATCCTGCCCTAAAAGCAAACTGTGGAATCACCTTATACTCTAGACCAAGACGGACTGTACTAACCCCTTTCAACATAGACGTCGTACTATTCTCAAATTCATAAGCAGAAGAATTACCTTCAGTATCTTTAAACTTCATGGAAGAATAATCTTGATACTCATACTCTGCTCCTAAAGCCAAGCTCTTGCCTACCGTATATCCCAAACTTACATTATAAGTCCAAGGAGTCTGAAAATCGAAAGGAAGGATCATATCCCCTTTTCCCGGAAGATTATCCCATGATTTCACGTCATATCCCTTTATTTCTCCAGTTACAACATCCATCACATCCGATATAACTTGTGCACTCGTTTTATAATCCAAACTATAGAATATTGGCGTATGTATAGCTAATCCAACCCGAAAAGGCGAATATTCAAAAGGACGAATAATAGCTCCAAACTTCACATCAAAGCCAGACCCCTTTATTCTATTCCAACTCTGCAAATTGTATTTTTCATCGTTTCCATAATCCTCACCATAAAAAGTATATTTATTATAATCCACGGAGTAGGCACCTAGCGTCAATCCCAAATATACCCGATCATTGAAATTAAATGATACATTAAAATCATATTGATCAATTCCTCCGCGTTCTTCTGAATGAAAATTTGCATATCCATTATCCAACATTCCTTCAAAATGTCCAGGAGAGATATAAAGAGGATTACCATTTATATCCTTATACTGTACCTCCTTCCCTTGTTCATCCTTATAGGTATAAGGAATATTGTTTACCCCTCCTGTTTTGTCATGTATTGTAATATCTCTAATCAGCCCAGCATCAGCTCCAAGAATAGAAAGCCACCCAATACCATTATCCGTATAAGGCGAATCTCCCCATTTTTCAATGCCAGCTGCTTGAGATGCCATTAGATAGGTTTGGGAGTAAAGCCCCAAATTACCTTCCATGCGCATGTTGTTATTAAATGATTTCGCTTTATGATAGTTAAAACCGAAATTCACAAAACGCAGCGGAGTTTCATTACCAATCTTCGAAGAAAATACAAATCCGATGTTATTAAAATCTCCTTTAGTTAAATCGGAATTAAACTTTTTCCCCAAATACTGGCTTTCATTCCCATAAAGAGAAAGCCCAAATGAAGTCATTACATCATTACTGCGATAAAGGCCAATACCTGCCGGATTAGTCCCCATCGTAGATATGTCTCCTCCAAGAGCTCCCATAGCTCCACCCATACCCACAAATCGAGCTGTGCCATTCAAATCTTTTCCTGTTAGTTTGGCACCGTCATATATCGTTTGTGCCATTCCCCAAGGCGCTATCATTAGCATCCCCAGAGCAGTTAAAACACTTATCTTTTTCATTCCTGTCAAAACCATTTAATTAATACTTATCTTCTGGCACTGCTACTACGAGAGGAACCTCCACCTGATGATGATCTAGAAGAAGAACCACCGCTCGAATAACTACCCCGAGAGCTACTGCCACCTGACGAAGCTGGAGAATAACTACGTGAAGAAGAACGAGAAGTACCATAGGAAGAAGAACGGGTATTACTATTACTTGCTGGAGAATAACTACGCGGTGCTTCTGAACTTCCACGACTATAAGTTGATCTTGCACTACTGCTTCTAGTAGTGGTTCCAGACGAACGCGAATAACCAGAAGAACCAGTCGAACGGGAAGATGAAGAACTTCCGCTACTTCTAGTACTACTTGGACGAGAATAAGTAGCACTGCTACGACTACTTGAGCCACTGCGTTCACCTGAAGTCCGTGTACCCACTACACGTCTGGAAGTAGTTCCCCTACTATAAGTAGAACCAGAAGAACGAACAGAACTACCTTCTGAACGAACTGCAGAGCCTCCCCGAACAGAAGAGCCACTGGAACGAACGGCACTCGAACCATAACGACGAATAGTAGAAGGATTCCTGTAACTGCTTTGTCCGGAAGAACGACGATTGGTATAGGTAGGACCTGTCCAACGACCGCTTCCACCTCCGCCCCAGCCCCAGCTAGGACCACCATGCCAGTGGTGATGATGTCCCCAATATCCGCCGCCATACCAGCCACCCCAGTAGCCTCCGCCCCAATAACCGGGGTAATATCCCCAAGAGTAATAAGGACGATTCCATCCCCAGCCATAGTTCCATCCCCAGCCGTAAGAGCCATAACGCCAATCCCACCAAAGCGGGTTACTGAACGTCGGGAATGCATAAGCATACATACCATCGGTATATACGTTCCAATCCCATGAGTTCGGACCGTAAACTACATCCCAGTACAACGGACTGCTGATACTGATAGCGAAACGCGGATTGCGGAAACGGATGATACGTTCAGCGTATTCATAGTCGTCTGTTGTACCATTGAATTCGCCCGTCACCCATTCTCCGTCCAAATCCGGATTAGATTTTTCTTTTATATATAAGGTATCATTATCCATTACGAATTCATTTTCACGTGCATCGTAACGGCGGTTATATTCATCCACATCCCGTGTTCTTCCCTTACGGTCCTGAACAACCACTGTAGTACCCGGTGAAGTATAGATGTTAGTCGTCACCTGTTTCTTCGGTTCCTTCTTAACCGGAGTTTCTTTCTTCTCCTGTTTGTCTTTGGAAGGTACGAAGTAAAGGTCGTCATCAACGCTTTGTGCAAAGATACCTATCGGAAGGCACAAGGCAAATAGCAAGAAATAAACAATCTTTTTCATATCATCTCGGTTTATGTAATTACTTAAACTTATTCACGTTACAAAGATAAGGAAGAGATTTTTCGTCCGGGGGAGATTTTCCCCAAAGGATAATAGGGAAATCCCTATTTCTGACTATCTTTGTAGAGGATACAACGCTCATCGGCATAAAGTTCAGGCAAACTTGACTTTCTATACCCGGATTGCTGTATCTTTGCACATTATTCACCAGCATTAAAAACAACTATGAAGTATTTTGAGTTCACATTCCGCACCCAGCCTTGTACCGAAACCGTCAATGACGTACTGGCTGCCATACTGGGTGAAGTCGGATTTGAAAGTTTTGTTGAGTGTGAAGGCGGACTAACCGCATATATCCAACAGACATTGTGTGATGAAAACGCCATCAAGATTGCCATCGCCGAGTTCCCCCTACCCGATACGGATATTACTTATACATACACCGAAGCGGAAGACAAGGACTGGAACGAGGAATGGGAAAAGAATTTCTTCCAACCCATCATTATCGGAAACCGATGTGTGATCCACAGCACTTTCCACCAAGATGTCCCCAAAGCGGAATATGACATCGTCATCAATCCTCAAATGGCCTTCGGAACAGGACACCACGAGACTACCAGCCTCATCATTGAAGAATTATTGGACAGCGAACTGAAAGATAAATCCCTGCTCGATATGGGCTGCGGAACTTCGATTCTCGCCATCCTCGCACGTATGCGGGGCGCACGTCCCTGTACGGCCATCGACATTGATGAATGGTGCGTACGAAACTCCATCGAAAACATCGAATTGAATCACGTAGACGATATTGCCGTATCAGAAGGAGATGCCTCGTCGCTTGTAGGAAAAGGACCTTTCGACGTTATCATCGCCAACATCAACCGGAATATATTACTAAATGATATGAAGCAATATGTTGCCTGTATGCATACGAATTCCGAACTCTACATGAGTGGATTTTATATAGACGACATTGCCGCCATCCGCGAAGAAGCGGAGAAGAACGGACTGACTTTCGTTCATTATAAAGAGAAGAATCGTTGGGCAGAAGTGAAATTTATTTATAAAGGATAAGAGCCAACAAATATCTTTAAAAAAGAAAGCTCCCTTATCATTAAAAGATATAAGAAAGCAAGCAAAAATCGCAGTCGATATACGCTATAAACAAGCGTAAGACTCCAGATTAATGCAGAAAAAAATAGTGACGGTATACGCTTGGGATAGTGACGCTATCCCAAGCATATACCGTCACTATTTGCATCGGATAGCGTCACTATCTTATAAAGAGAAATAAAGTCGTTACGCGAACTCTTTTTTGACCTGTTGGCACCATGCTTTGATTTTCTTTTCCGCCTGTTCAGACTGATTATCCAAATCGACAACCAACCCGCACCACTGCTCGCCACGTAAAGCCTTTGAATGTTCGAAAGTGTAACCTTCGGAAGAAGTAAAACCGACCAAGGTAGCCTCATCCCCTTCAAAGACTTCTGCCAGCAACCCGATTCCATCTGCAAAATTTTCCGGATAGCGTATCTGATCTCCCAAACCGAAGATAGCAACCTTCTTACCTTTCAATTTCATTGTCCGGAGTTCCGGCAACAGTTCGTCCCAATAAGTAGGAAGTTCCCCGTCAAACCAAGTGGAAGCACCCACAATGAAGCAGTCATAAGCAGCAAAATCATTCTGCCAGGCCTGCTCGATAGGCACTACTTCTATCTTGTCTTCACCAAACTCTTTCTGTATTTTCTCTGCCACCCAACTCGTTCTTTCGGCTTTGGTAGCATAAACAAACCTATCTTTTTCATCATTCTTATCTTTTAATATTCCAATAATTTCCGTGCAGCTTCGTATATCTTAGCTTCGTCCGGCAAAATTTCTTTTTCCAGTATCGGATTGAAACCGACGGGAGTAAACGTAGAACCGACACGCTGCACCGGTCCGTCGAGATAACGGAACATTTCCTCACCAATCATTGCTGCAAGCTCCGCACCGAAACCGGAGAATACTTTATCTTCATGTACAACCAATGCTTTGCTGGTCTTCTTGACCGATTCAAATATTGCCTCTTTATCCAGCGGAATCAGAGAACGAATATCGATCACTTCTACTTTCCAACCACCCTCTTTCTCCAATCGTTCGGCGGCATGCAGACAGAAATGGGTCGTATTTCCGTATGTGATAATACTCAAATCCGTACCCTCACGGCGGATACGTGCTTTTCCGAAAGGTACTTCAAAGTCTTCCGGCACCACGGTGGCGGCTTCTACCGAATTATACAATGCTTTCGGTTCAAGAAACAAAGTAAATCCCTTAGAGCGCATACTAGTACGTAACAATCCGGCTGCATCATCGGCAAAAGAAGGGCAGACAATTCGTGCTCCCGGCAATGTAGTCAAAGCTCCTTCTATATTTTGAGAGTGATACAGCCCTCCACCGATATAACCTCCGGAAGCCAACCGCAGCGTTATATTCGGGGCAAACTTACCATTGCTGCGCCAATACTCATGCGTACATTCTACATATTGTTCTACGGCAGGCCAGAAGTAATCAGCAAACTCCGCTCCCTCTATCACGACATGGATTTTAGGATCAAAGCGGCTCATTCCGTTGGCAGTGCCTACAATATAATCTTCGGCAATCGGCGCACTGAACACACGGGCTTCGCCGAATTCCTGCTGCATCCCTTTGGTGACATTAAACACACCGCCTTTCTCTCTGTTTGCTACGTCCTGTCCCCAGATAAACGTATCGGGATTGTAGCGGAATTCGGCTTTCAATGTCTCGTTAATGGCATTTACCAGGAAGGTCTTTTCGCCCTCTGCTTCATGAGTACCTTCTTTGTACTTTTGCGGTTGATAAGGTTCGGGCATCACAAAATCGTAGATGCTCTTAGGATCAGGATCGGGAGCAGCCAACGCTTTTCGGTTGGCAGCCGACAGTTCTTTCTTTGCGTCAGCTTCGATCTGTTGCAACTCTTCCTCCGTCAGGCGTTTGTAACGCAACAACATCCGGCGGAATTTCATTAGCGGATCGGCATCTTTTACGTATTCCAGTTCGTTCTCATCCCGGTACAGGGTATGTTTATCCGAGTTGGAATGGGAACCGATACGAACACAATTGGCCTGCACAATCACCGGGTTACGGGTTTCCCTTGCATATTCGTGAGCTTCGGTCATGGCATTCATCGAATCGAATACATCTTTTCCATTGCAATAGATGATTTTCAGGTTCTTGAAACCGGAGAAGTTCTCGGCTACTTTGCGGTTGGCTGTCTGTTCCGATTTAGGGACAGAGATACCATATCCGTTGTCCTGTATCACAAAAATCACAGGAAGACGTTCAAGGCTGGCGCCATTGATAGCCTCATATACAAATCCTTCGGAAGTGGCAGATTCTCCGTGAGAAGTGATGGCGACTCCTTTATGTCCATAATATACCATTGCCCGCGCCACACCTGCCGCATGAAGGTCATGCGTTCCCGTAGCGGAAGAAATGTTTTCGATGTGCCATTCCGGTTTGGCGAAATGGTTCGACATGTGACGTCCGCCGCTACCCGGGTCTGTCGCTTTCGAGATACCATTCAGGATGATTTCTTCCGGAGTCATTCCGGCAGAAAGTACAGTCAGCATATCGCGGTAGTAAGGAAACAGGAAGTCTTCGCCCAAAGTGAATACCTGACCGATGGCAAGCTGAATACCATCATGCCCCGCGTAAGGAGCATGATAAGACCAACCCAAAGATTGCAGCAGGTATGACGGTGCTTTTTCATCCAAAGCACGCCCCAATGTCATCAGATGATACCACTTTTTCAGGGTTTCTACATCTGTCGTTTTTATATCATATTTCTTTTTCATAGTGAATGAAGTTCTTAATGAGTGAAACAATCAGTTATCAGCCTTGCCAGTTTTCGAGGTAGTCGGCTATAAAGTGGAGGAAGTTACCTCCCAACATTCCATCTACTACCCGATGGTCGTAAGACAAAGACAGATACATTTTATGACGGATGGCAATCGTATCGCCTTCCGGTGTTTCTATCACAGCAGGTTTCTTCTCGATATACCCTACTCCCAAAATAGCAACCTGCGGCTGATTAATAATCGGTGTACCGAACAGGCTCTTGAACGTTCCGAAATTGGTAATAGTAAATGTACCGCCATCAATATCTTCCGGCATTAATTTATTATCCCTTGCTTTCAGGGCTAAAGAGTCAATGGCAACTGCCAGGCCGTTCAGATTCAAACGATCGGCGTCATGCACCACAGGCACAATCAGATTTCCATCATTCAGAGAGACGGCAATACCTACATTGATATGTTTCTTAAAGAGGATGTTATATCCGTCTACCGACACATTCACTTGAGGATAGGCTGCCAATGCTTTCGCTACGGCCTCGGTTATCACAGGCATATAAGTCAACTTCACTCCTTCGCGACGGAAGAAAGCATCTTTATTCTTTTCGCGCCAACGCACCAGTTTGGTGACGTCTACTTCTACCACATTGGTTACATGAGGAGATACTTTCTTAGACATAACCATGTGGTCGGCAATAATCCGGCGAACACGATCCATCTCTTTCACTTCAACTCCAGGCATGGCAACAGGAGCAGACGATTTGGATGAAGTAGCAGCCGACTGTGCAGCAGGGGCAGATGCAGCCGGAGACGTTTTCGGAGTTATCGGTTCGGGAGCAACAACCACCGACGGTTTGTTTGCAGCCGGAGCAGCAACAGCAGAGGTCGGCTTCGGTTCAGCCATATCGCCTCTTTTTTCTTTCAATATAGTCTTTTATATCTTTCTTACTCAATCGCCCTTCATAACCTGTACCTTGTATAGCATCCAACTCTTCTTTCGGAATCTTAGCTTCCCGCGCCAACTGAATCACAACAGGAGAATACCAACGTTCTTCCTCAACAGCAACGGGTTTCGATGTATCAACGGGGGTTGATGCAGTATTCACTGATTGACTCTTAGCAATGTCTGCTGCTGATTGTGATGTTCCGGAAACATCAGCGGCAACCTGACTGGCATCAGCTCCTTCGTTTGTGGCACCTTCGCTTGCCGGCTCCGTACCGGATGATTCTTCGCCATCCAAATCAATAATAGCGACAACTGTTCCTACAGCAACGGTGTCACCTTCCTTATATAAAATCTCCACCACTTTTCCCGCTACGGGAGAAGGGATTTCTGCACTTACTTTAGCAGTATTCACTTCAAAAAGCACATCGTCTTCCTGAATCATGTCACCCACCTTTACAGACCAAGAGACAATGGTCCCTTCGGTTATACTCTCGCCTAACTTAGGCATTTTTATTTCGAATTTTGACATAGACAATAATTTTATTATTCAACCTTAGATATATTACAACAATGGGCTGAAATAGAAAGTTTTAAGTTAAGTAAATTTTAACCGGATGCCAATCGGTACAAACTGTACATCAACGGCTATATATCCACTCTTTCTGAATATATTTCTCTTCCCGGAGCTGATTGATGGCTTCTATCTCCTCCTTAGTGAAAGCACTGACAGATTGCGACTTACTGAAATACTGAAAAGCCTTTCCTTTAAAATCAGTGACAGTCCCCACCGACAAATGCCTGCGAATATTAGTTACCTCACTCCGAACGGAAGGAACAGCATATACAGACGACAACGTTTCATCATCGACCATCGGTTCCGGATTCAATGCTTGATGCAACGCTGTAAGGTCCGTATCATACAATAGCGTGCAATGATACAATACCCGATCCTTGTACAGGCATTGCGCACTTCCTGATATTTTCAATCCATTCAGATAAATCCCCAATCGTTCGCCTCCTGTTGCCATCAGTCCCATAGAGTTCAGGAAATCCAACGTCCGCTGCAAATACGTGACAAACTCCGGCAAGCGGGGAGTCGTTTCTATAAAAGTCAGATTGACATTGCCCAAATCATGGTACACTGCTCCCCCACCGGAAAAACGACGGGCAACATGTACCTGCTCCCGTTCCGCCCATTCCTGATCGACTTCCGACCGTAACCGCTGATGCTTCCCTATTACCACAGAAGGAGTGTCCTGCCAAAGCATGAAAATGTCTTCATTTCCCTGCTTCAACAGATATTCTTCTGCAGCCAAGTGAAAGTAAATATCAGTAAACGGAGTATAGATACATCGAATCATAGGTCAGACAGAATAAGAGTTAAAACATAATCTCGTGATAAATCTCTCCGACCGTAGGATGCGGGAATACAGTCTTCTGAAATTCTTCCACCGTATAGCCTCTCTGAATAGCAATACCTGCGATCACAATAAGTTCTGACGCCGGATTTCCCAATATGTGGCAACCGATGATCTTCCCTTCTTCATCCTGAATCAGTTTACAAAGGCCGTTTCCCTGTTCATTCTCGGCTACAAACCGACCGGAATAAGCCATCGGCAATTTGGACACACGGTAAGAAAGTCCTGATTTTATCAGTTCTTCTTCTGTCTTTCCCACTCCTGCCACTTCGGGATTGGTATAAACAACTCCCGGAACACAATCGTAATTCATCCGGTCTTCCACTCCCAAGATATGATTGATAGCGACTTCCGCTTCACGAATAGCGGTATGTGCCAATAAAGAATAACCTGTAATATCCCCACAAGCATATACACGGGGATGCGAAGTCAACAGATGTTCATCTACTTTGACCCCGTTCCGATGCAATTCTATATTCAGCTTGTCCAGCCCCACTCTGGATAAATTTGCCTTACGGCCTACACTAAGCAAGATTTTCTCCGCTTCAATAGTGGAAACTTTTCCTTCTTTTTCTATCACGACTCCATGAGCGTTCACTTCCACTACTTTCGTATTCAAATAGAAAGTGACTCCCCGTTTGGCATATTCGGCGCGAAGCATACCGCTCGTTTCCTTATCCATCGCTCCCAAAATCTCCGGCATCATTTCTACCACATGCACCTTTACTCCCATGCTGTTAAAGAAAGAAGCAAATTCCATCCCGATCACTCCACCGCCAATAATAACCAGCGTTTTGGGAAGTTCTTTTATCTCCAACGCCTCCTTGGAAGTCCAATAACTGACTCCCGACAATCCCGGTATGGGAGGAATCACTGTATCGGAACCGGTACATACCAGCAAGTATTTCACGGAATAGGTTTCTCCATCACAGGTGATGCGGATCATCCCCTCGTTCTCTCCTTCTATAAAAGCTTCTTTCTCCACGATCGTCACTCCGTAAGAATTCACAGTCATCTTCACGCCACCCGTCAACATTTTCACTGTTTTGTCTTTGCGGCTCATAATCTTGGATAAATCGAACGAAGGAGATTCGGCAGAAACGCCATATTTGGAAGCACTTTTGATGCTATCCAGTATTTTAGCAGAATATAACAAAGTTTTAGTAGGAATACACCCCTCATTGAGACACACTCCACCCATTGCCTTTTTCTCAAAAAGAACGGCTTTTAATCCGTTGGCCCCTGCCCGTTCGGCAGCTGTGTACCCGGCAGGACCACCACCAATAATAGCTATATCAAAGTTCATAATCGTATCTTTTTTAGTAATAATACGATTATAACAAATGAGAGAAGAGATAAGTTGTTGGGAAAAGAAATACCTGTTACTTAATTGTCAGCTTTTTAAGTTCCTCTAACGAGCCATTGAACACGTTCAGGTCTACGTCTTCTTTGATACCGGGAACACTTCCTACATCAGTATGTTGCCAAAAGTCCCATTTCCCCTGATACTTTACAGAGTCAACATAATAATGGGCAATCCAGTAAGGGTATGTATTGAAGATGGAATCGTCCAGATAACGGGTTTTAAATTTATAAGAAGTATAAAGAATAGGTTTCACTCCATAATGAGATTCCACCCGGTCTAGCCAGCGTTTAATGCCTTGCTGCAATTCCTTTTTTCCTTCCGCCCGGTCACTTCCACATCAAGTACGGGAGGTAAATCACCCGTGTCCAGTTTCACCGTACGAATAAAGAAGTCCGCCTGTTTCAAAGCATCCGTACCAGGAATATAAAAATGATAAGCACCACGGATAAATCCATGGTTACGGGCATTGGCGAAGTTCGCCTCAAAGGTTGTGTCGTTATGATCTCCTCCTTCTGTAGCTTTCATAAAAACGAAATGCAAAGGAGTAGCCGTCTCTTTATTCTGCAACAGTCTTTTCCAGTCAATCTTTCCCTGGTAGTGAGAAATGTCAATACCATGAATATCATATCCATCAGGGATACAAACTCCGTATTCCTTTAAGCCATGGCAAGGTTTCCATCGATAAGCATAAGGACGGATAAAGAAATAATAGAAAGCAATGGAAAAACAACCAACAATCATCACTGCCAAAATGTTACGAATCCAGACAGGCATCACAGTTCGATGCTTCATCTGTTCCTTTTTTGAGGTACGGGAAGTTTTGGAAGAAGAGGTCGTTCCCTTTTTCTTGGTAGTGGAAACGGTTCTTTTCTTCTGTACGGCAGACATCGGGTTGTTGCGTTGCGGCATTTACTTTAAACGATCAATGTTTTTAGAGATAGGCACGGATTACGCGAATTAACACGGTTTTTTAGTTATTTCTTATAAACCGTGTAGTCCGTGTAATCCGTGCCTGAAAGAATCTTTCATTGCAGCTGTTATTGCAACTGTTACATCAACAACTGCTCTGAAGTGTATTTATTTAGCTTGTTCCAGCTGCAAAGTCTTAGTTGCCTGGTCGCAAACTTCTGTAGGACCGAAGTACTGGATCGGACCCGGATATACATAATCCGTTTCGATAGCCCAACGATCACGTTGCGCAGCAAATGCCTTGAAAGGAGCGCCATCCAGTTTCACCAATGCTTTCTGGATAACCGGTTTCATTTCACCGTGGCGACGTTCCATATTCATCATCATAGTGATAGGCACACCACCAGCAATCCATTCGGCAGCAGGAGCAGTTGTGTTGCGTACAGAAGACATATAACCAGTCTTACCGTTAGCAATCAACATAGAGGCTGTGTAACCCAGAGAGTAGCAATAGTCAGCGTCAAAGTTTGACGGAGCAGCACAACGTCCTTCATAACCGAAGAAGTGGTGTTGAGCAGCAAATTTACCAACATACTTGCCTTCTTCTTTCCATGCAGCCAACTTAGTAGCTACCATTTCAGACAACAGTTTTTCTGTTTCGATCAGTGATACCTGAACGTTTCCGTGCGGGTCACGATCCAAAGTCAACTGGCGGGCAACACCTTCCGGCAGACTTGCGTAGATAGCAGAGTTTTCCGGAGAAAGTTTACGGATGATATAATCACGTTGGTGAGATTTCTTAATCTGACCGAATTCTTCAGCATTAGCAGCCAGGAAGTCGTTCAATTCAGCAATCAGGCGTTTCATGGCAGGAATGAATTCTACCAATCCTTCCGGAATCAATACAGTACCGAAGTTGTTTCCCTGTGCGGCACGGTCAGCTACCACTTTAGCGATGTAAGTCACTACATCGTCCAAAGACATATCTTTAGCTTCTACTTCTTCAGACACGATACACACGTTAGGCTGTACCTGCAAAGCACATTCCAGTGCGATGTGAGAAGCCGAACGACCCATCAACTTGATGAAGTGCCAGTATTTACGGGCAGAGTTACAGTCACGTTGGATGTTACCGATTACTTCTGCATAAGTCTTACATGCTGTATCGAAACCGAAAGAAGTTTCAATCATATCGTTCTTCAAGTCACCGTCGATTGTTTTCGGGCAACCGATTACCTGTACACCATACTTCTTAGCAGCATAGTATTCAGCTAATACACAAGCGTTTGTATTAGAGTCGTCACCACCAATGATAACCAATGCTTTGATGCCAAGTTCTTTGATGATTTCATATCCCTTTTCGAACTGGCTTTCAGCTTCCAGCTTCGTACGTCCGGAACCGATGATATCGAAACCACCTGTGTTACGGTATTCGTCGATAATATCAGCAGTCAGTTCCATATAGTTGTGATCTACCAGACCACCAGGACCCAGGATAAAACCATATAATTTGTTTTCCGGGTTCAATTTCTTGATACCGTCGAACAAACCGGAGATTACATTGTGTCCGCCCGGAGCCTGACCACCGGAAAGAATTACACCTACGTTCATAGCGGGAAGAGCAACAGCTTCACCAGCTTCGAATGTAATCAACGGCATTCCATACGTGTTCGGGAATAATGCTTTGATAGCTTCCTGATCGGCTACAGATTGAGTAGCAGCACCTGCTACAGCCTTAACAGCTCCTGATGCCAATGCTTTCGGAAGTTTGGGCTGGTAAGCAGCCCTTGCGATTTGCAATGCACTTTTAGTCATTTTCTTAATTTTTTATTTAAAGGTGTTAGTAAGTTTCTTGTCAAACTTGAAAAGCGTTGCAAATTTCGCACTTTTTTCCGAATTATGAAAATTCTTCTGTTGTTGTTTTTAAGACAAAAGGAAGAAGAAAGAAAAATTAAGGCTACCTCCCGGTGTAGGAGATAGCCTTTACGTTTTCTTCAATGAGTGAATCGATATGATAATTCTAGGGATTTTGTTCCCAGCCTCCACCAAGAGCCTTATAGAGTTGAACTACCGCAATCAACTCGTCACGGATAGCATTACTCAACCCAATCTGTGCATCAAAATATCCACGTTGGGCATCCAATACGTCCAGATAATTAATAACCCCATTGATGTATTGCAGTTGTGCCAGGTCCATGTAGCTCTTGGCCGAACGTTCCAGATTGGCACGAAGTTCGTACACTTCCTTGATCTTGTTGAAGTTGACAATCGCATTGCGTGTTTCCTTGAAAGCTTCCAGTACGGCTTTTTCATAACTATGTACTTCAGCCTCATAAGCTGCCTTTTTTGCTTTCAATGCCGCACGATTCTTTCCCCAACCAAAAATCGGAGTCAGCAAAGCTCCTTCCATCACTGCGTATGGAGATTTCAGGAGTTCCGACAAAGAAGTACTTTCACTACCGAAACCACCTGTCAGGGCAAGACGCGGGAACATATTTGTATAAGCCACTCCCACTTTCGCATTGGCAGCAATCAATTTCTGCTCTGCCTGACGGATGTCGGGACGACGTTCCAATAATGTAGACGGCAACCCAACAGGAAGTTTTTCTGGAGAGTTGAATTCCTGAAGCAAACGGGAACGGGCTATCTTATTAGGATATTCACCGGCAAGATAAGCAATATCGTTTTCTTTCAGGGAGATTTTACGTTCGAGGTCAGGAACCAAAGTTGCCGTACGCGCCAATTCCACCTGTGCCTGTCGATAGGAAGTCTCGGAAGTCAATCCGCCGGCAAACCGGATACGTGCCAGACGTACTCCTTCTTCACGGGCTTTTAATGTTTGCTTTACGATGTCCAGTTCTGTATCTAAAGCAACCAATTCATAGTAAGCCTGTGCCACTTCAGCAACAATCGTCATCCGCAATGCGCGTTGCGCCTCGATAGATTGCAGATATTCGGCAATACTGGCCGAACGTGCCCAGCGCAGATTTCCCCAAAGATCGAGTTCCCATGAAACGAGAAATTGTGCTTCAAAGGTCTCTGATCTCTTGAAAGCATCTCCTCCATGATTTTCGAGTTCACGTTCTGCCGTTACTTTTCCTTTGATATCCGGAAGTAACGCAGCGGTGGAAATACGTTTCTGTGCTGCCATTTCTTTCACACGGGCAGCGGCAATCAACATATCCTTGTTATGATCCAGTGCACGTTCTATCAGGCTTCTCAAGGTAGCATCCGTATAAATATCCCTCCAGTCCTGGTCGCCGAAGCTGATCGAGTCTTGCGCTCTTTCCAAGCTGTCGGGCAAATGAAGATCAGGACGGACATAACTTTTCCCTACCTTGCAGGAAGTCAAGACTCCGGCAAGTAACAGGATAGCAATATATAGTTTCTTTCGTTTCATTATTTCTTATGTTTTAAAATTTTCGACTTTGTTTTATACACCATCACAAAGAAGAACGGCACAAGAATGATACCGAATACAATGGCAAATATCATTCCGAAAAATACACCTGTACCGATTGCCTGCCGGCTTGCCGACCCCGGACCGCTTGCCAATACCATCGGAAGCATACCGAGTACGAATGCGAGAGAAGTCATCAAAATCGGACGGAAACGCAATTTGGCTGCATAGATAGCCGACTGCACCAGGTCTTCACCTTTATCTACCTGTACTTTTGCAAACTCTACAATCAAAATCGCGTTCTTAGCGGCAAGTCCCACCAACATTACCAGACCAATCTGGAAATAGACGTCGTTCTCCAATCCGCAAACCCAGACTCCTAAATAGGCCCCCAAAGCGGCAACAGGTAAAGAAAGCAACACGGCAATAGGCACTGTCCAACTTTCGTATTGCGCAGCAAGGAAAAGGAAAACGAACAGGAATACCAATGCCATCACCATACCTGTCTGACCTCCCGCCTGCTTCTCCTGATAAGAAAGGCCACTCCATTCAAGACCGATATTATCGGGAAGATGGTCACGGGCAATCTGCTCCATGATCTCCATTGCCTGTCCGGAACTATATCCTTGCGCAGCTGCTCCACGAATAACGGCCGTAGTAAACATATTGAAACGTTTAATGCTTCCCGGTCCTGTGGTATAGGAGGCATTTCCTAAAGAAGTCAACGGTACCATCGCTCCATTGGAGGCTTTCACGAAGAACAGATTGATATTGTCTTTGTGTTCCCGGTAAGGAGCTTCCGCCTGAATGTAAACCTTATATATACGGTTGAACATATTAAAGTCGTTCACATACACCGAACCGGTATAAGCCTTCATGGTAGAGAACACATCAGCCAGTGGCACACCCAGCATCTTTACTTTGTCACGGTCTACATCGAAATAGAGTTGTGGTATTTCCGACTGCAAAGAAGATGACAGACCAGCCAGCTCTTTGCGTTTGGATGCGTAGTACATTAATGTATCTGCCGCGTCTACCAAATTATCGAAAGTGGCTTCTCCACGAGCTTCCAATTGCATTTCAAAACCTCCCGAGCTACCCAGTCCCGGAATAACCGGAGGAGTGGACAGATAGACTTTACATTCGGGATATTCCCTCAAATGTTTTTCCACCGTATCCATAATCTTCTCAATAGTGGTACTCTTCCGCTCTTCCCAAGGTTTCAGGATCACCGTCAGTTCAGCACGTCCCTGGTTACTTCCGACACGCGGACTACTTCCCGTTACATTCTGTATATATTCGATATATGGATTCTTCTCCAAATAAGCAATGGCACGTTCTGTTACGATACGGGTACGTTCCAAAGTAGCTCCTTCCGGCAGTTCCAATTCAATTTTGAAATATCCCTGGTCTTCTACAGGCAAGAAACTGGTCGGAATAATGCGGTGAATCAGCATAATAGCGATCAACACCATACCAAAAGCACTCAAAACCCGGCGAGGATGCTTGATCGTACGAGTCACAGCAGCCACATATTTATTGCTACCGATACCCAGCCATTCATTAATCTTCCGGAAAACGATATTCTTTTTCTTTCCGTTATCCGGCTTCAGAATCAATGAACACATCACCGGGCTCAATGTCAGAGCCACTACCGTAGAAATAAGTACGGACACCACAATCGTCACCGTAAACTGGCGATACAACTGCCCTGTAATCCCACTTAAAAAACTAACCGGAACGAACACTGCCGCCAATACCAGTGATGTGGCAATCAAAGCACTAGCAAGTCCGTTCATCGCTTTCTTCGTTGCTTCGTATGGGCTTAGATGTTCCGTTTCCATGATATGTTCTACGCCTTCCACCACCACAATCGCATCATCCACAACAATACCGATGGCAAGAATCAATCCTAGTAATGTCAGTATATTCAGCGAGAAACCGAAAATCAACATGAATCCGAAAGTACCGATCAATGAAATAGGCACCGCCACTACCGGAATCAACGTTGCACGCCAGCTTTGCAAGGATAGATAAACCACCAATACAACTAATACCAACGCTTCAAACAACGTCTTATATACTTCATGAATAGATTCGGAAATATAAGTCGTCATATCGAACGGAATCTCATAGCTCAATCCTTCCGGAAAATTCTTGCTAATCTCATCCATAGCCTCTTTTACTCTCTCGGCTACTTCCATCGCATTTGCTCCCGGCAACATATAAATGCCAAGAACAGCGGCATTCTCGCCGTTGATACCACTTTCCGTGTTATAAGAAGAAGCCTCCAACGATACACGCGCCACGTCTTTCAACCTGATAATAGATCCGTTGGCATTGGCACGCACTACAATATCTTCAAACTGCCCTACGGTAGACAAACGTCCTTGAGTCGTAATAGGAATGGTAATATCCAGTCCCTGCACCGGTTGTTGTCCCAATACACCGGCCGCTGATTCACGGTTCTGATCCTTCAATGCATTCTGTAAATCCTGCACGGTCAGTCCAAAGTTTGCCAACTTATCGGGTTGCGCCCATATCTGCATCGCATAATAGCGGCTACCGATATTAGATACACGTCCAACCCCAGGAATACGGCGAATTACATCGAGCACATTGATAGTAGCAAAGTTACTCAAATAAATTTCGTCGAACTTCGGATCAGTAGAAGTCAAACAAAGCGTCATCAACTGACTGGGAGCCTGTTTTTCTACCGAAATACCATTCTGAATGACTTCCGCCGGCAGACGGGATTCCGCCAGTTTCACACGGTTCTGAATCTCAACAGCTGCCAAATCCGGATCGGCAGATACGTCAAAAGTGACCGTTGCCGAAAAACCTCCGGAGTTAGAACTGTTTGATTCCATATAAAGCATACCCGGCGTACCATTGATTTCCTGCTCAATCGGAGTGGCTACCGCCTGCGACACGGTAAGTGCGCTGGCACCCGGATAGGATGCGCTGATCTTCACCACCGGAGGGGTAATCTGCGGATATTGATCCACCGGAAGCATCGTCAGACCAATAATGCCGACAATCACAATCACGATGGAGATTACGGCCGAGAAGACCGGCCTATCTATAAAAAAAGTAACTTTCATCGTTTATTCTCCTTTCGCGTTATCCTTCGTTCCGGTAGTGTTTTCTTTTACTCCGGTCACTTCATTTTTTGTCGTAGTTATACTGTCCCCAGCTTCGGCTTCCGGATCACTGACCCGTACTTTCATGCCCGGAGTCAACTTATGGAACCCTTCTACAACCACCATTTCTCCTTCTGCCAGTCCTCTTTCTACCACCACATTATTCCCGACTTCCGGTCCTAATTCGATAAAACGTTTCTCTACCGCATTATCTTTGCGCATGGTATAAATATATGCTCCACCCTTTTCGATGGTAACGGCTTTCATCGGAACAACAAGCGCACCTTCACGAACATCCAGCAACAACTTTACCTTTGTAAATTGTCCCGGCAACAATACTTGTTTCGGATTCGGCATTTCTGCACGTACAGAGAAAGTTCCGGTTTGAGGATCGACTTGCGGTTCGGCAAAATCCACATATCCTTTAAATGGATAGACGGTATTATCCGCCAATGTAATGGTAATATTCGGCTGCCAGGAACGGGTGGAATCCTGCTGTCCCAAATTAATGTTTCTTTCTTTACTCTTCAAATAATCGAGTGCTGTCATACTGAAATCCACCAACACTGTATCACTCTTCACAATGGTAGCAAGCAATGATTTTCCTCCGGGACCGACTAATGTACCCAAGTCCACATTTCTTTCACTAATGTGTCCCGATAAGGGCGAACGAACAATGGTATAACCCAATTCCAGTTCAGCCTGTGCCAAATCCGCCTCGCTCATGGCTACCGTTGCCTCGGCACTTTCATAAGCAGCTTCCGCATTATCCAAGTCCAACTGGCTCGCAGCGTTCTGTTCAAACAACGGACGGATACGTTTAAATCACGTTCCGCTTTCAAAGCCTGCGCTTCGTCTTTTCAATTGCGCTCTGGCTTTATCTGCTTTGGCACGATACTGGTCCTGGTTGATTACAAACAAACCTGATTCTTATTGACATATGTCCCTTCGGCAAAAAGACATATTTTCCAGATAACCTTCCACACGGGCACGTACTTCGACGAACTGTTGGGCACGAATACGCCCCACATATTCCCCGTATATCTCTACGTCGTCTTTCACTACCGGTTCAACAATGACTGTCGGCATTTCCGGCGCAGCCTTCTGAGGTCGGGTCAGTATCCAGTACACACCCAACACAACTACCATACACATAATAGCAGCAATGGTTCTCTTTCTCCTCAGTTTCAACTCATGTTTCGAAAAGAATAATCTCATATCGAATCTTATTATTTAATTTAACTTATGTTTGTTCTATATCCTTATTTACAACTCATATACCAAAAATGCGTTACCTGCATTATTTGCTTAAAATCAAAGCATTAGATATTTCTTCGTTTTGCAGAAAGTGTGGAAATTCACTGTATGGTGTAGAAAAATCCACATTTCCGACTTTTGGAACATTTTTTTAGTTCCCATTTCAACAACTAAACAAATTATGCTCTACATTTGTATTATATTAAACATCAACACTAGACCACATCCTAATGAAAAAACAAATCTTTTCAACATTAGTTTTATCAATTGGCATCTTATTGCCTTTTTCTTTGCATTCTCAAGAGCAAAGAAAAAGGTAGGTGTCGTTCTAAGCGGCGGCGGTGCCAAAGGAATGGCACACATCAAAGCACTGAAAGTAATTGAGGAAGCCGGAATTCCTATTGACTATATAGCCGGCACCAGTATGGGAGCTATCGTAGGTGGTCTGTATGCCATCGGTTATACTACGGAACAATTGGACAGCATGGTACGAAAACAAGATTGGACATTCCTGTTGAGCGACCGTATCAAACGAAGTGCCATGTCATTGACTGATCGTGAGCGGTCTGAAAAATATACAGTCTCTATCCCTTTCACCAAAACTCCCAAGGATGCTGCTACCGGAGGACTCATGAAAGGGCAAAATCTGGCTAACCTATTTTCAGACCTCACTGTGGGGTATCATGACTCTATCGACTTCAATAAACTTCCCATTCCTTTTGCCTGTGTAGCGGCCAATGTTGTCAATGGAGAGCAAATTGTATTCCATGACGGAATACTCTCAACCGCTATGCGTGCCAGCATGGCTATTCCGGGTGTATTCACTCCGGTACGGCAAGACAGCATGGTATTAGTGGACGGCGGCATTGTAAACAACTATCCGGCAGATGTTGTAAAAGCCATGGGAGCCGATATTATTATCGGAGTAGACGTGCAGAATGCTTTGAAGAAGGCTGACAAGCTCAACAGCGTCCCCGATATTCTGGGGCAGATTGTAGACATCACCTGCCAGTCTAACCACGAAAAGAATGTAGACCTCACAGACACTTATATCCGTGTCAATGTGGAGGGATATTCATCTGCCAGTTTTACCCCGGCAGCCATCGACACTCTGATGCGAAGAGGCGAAGAAGCGGCTAAAGAACAATGGAATTCGTTGCTTGCCTTGAAAAAGAAGATAGGAATAGCCGAAGATTATACTCCGAAGCAACATGGCCCTTATTCTTCTCTTTCCAATGCACGCACAGTTTATGTGACGGACATCTCATTTTCCGGTGTAGAGGTGGATGATAAAAAATGGCTGATGAAGAAATGTAATCTGAAAGAAAACAGTGACATTACCACTCAACAAATAGAACAGGCCTTGTATCAATTACGCGGTAGCCAATCCTATTCCAGTGCCAGCTATACGTTGAAAGAGACTCCTGAAGGTTATCACCTCAACTTCCTGTTGCAGGAAAAATATGAAAGAAGAATCAATCTGGGCATCCGTTTCGATTCGGAAGAAATCGCGTCTTTGTTGGTGAATGCAACGGCAGACCTCAAAACTCATATTCCTTCCCGCCTGGCTCTTACCGGTCGATTGGGTAAACGATATGCTGCCCGCATAGACTATACGCTGGAACCCATGCAGCAACGTAATTTCAACTTCTCGTATATGTTCCAATACAACGATATCAACATTTACGAGGAAGGTGACCGTGCCTATAATACAACGTATAAATATCATCTGGCAGAATTCGGTTTCTCCGATGTATGGTACAAGAATTTCCGCTTCGGACTCGGTCTGTCG
>ENA-OQJB01000218-OQJB01000218.1-human-gut-metagenome-genome-assembly--contig:-NODE-218-length-33807-cov-4.043319_pt1 | contig 33807 bp, 24 predicted proteins | sample MGYA00242599_ERZ504765 | MGnify/ENA primary metagenome ERZ504765 (study PRJEB26092, sample SAMD00036354) | human gut metagenome | host: Homo sapiens | study: EMG produced TPA metagenomics assembly of...
AGTGTCAATCAGGTCGTTTTTCAAATCTTGATACCCACCGTATAGGTTGAACCACAATCCGCTGACCGGGCTTGCCTTGAAGCCGATGGCTGCGTTGAGCTGTTCGTAGGTATTGTCAAGCTGCTGGTTTGTAATGCCATAAGGCGTAATGGTTTCCAGACGGCGGAAATCGTTCTGTAGCCGTCCTCCCTTACCTTGTGCGTAGAGGATGTAGCTGTCCGAGAAGATGTATTGTATTTCTACGTCGGGAGCGGCGCGGAACTTCTTGCCGAAGCCGAAAGCCAGGTCGACGTGTGCGCCGAGACGTATTTTCCAGTCGTCATTCTGAAAGAGATAGTATGGATTGAAGTCTACGTCGGTGTGATTCTCGAAACGTCCGTCGCTGTAGAATGTATTGTCCATGGCAAAAGCCATGCCGATGGTCTGCTCATCGGAGATGGAACCGGTGACATCGGCTTTGGTACGCACGATATTTTCTTTGATATTGCTCACCATGAGGTCGTGTTGGCGCTGGTAGACCAACAAATTGGTTTCGGCACGGAATTGGAGAGGCATATCGTCGCTCGTGGAACTTACCCCGAAATGTACATCACCCGAAACGAATTTCTGCTTGTTGCTGACGAAGTCGGGCAGGAAGTTGAAATTGCTTTGGTTGAACTTTCCGGCAATATTCAAATCGACTTTGCTGAAAGCATGTACATAATCCATGGCAGCATGGGTACGGTAGTAGAATGAATTCCACTTCCCGCCATTATCCGGCAAGTCCAGTTTGCCATCCATGCCATCCATTGTGAATGTTAGGTTGAGGCGGTCTTTGGGGGATAAAGAGAAGAGGTAGTTGGCGCGTACATCGAGGTTACCGTAGTTACCGTATCCCAAGCGTACATATCCGGGCAGCGCTTTCGCCTGCGTCTCTTTTCCGGTATAGGCTTGCATGATACCTGCCGGGATATGGGTTGCCGGCATCAGGGTGGCGTCATATTCCACCGCCTTTTTGCTGACGGTAGGAGGTTCCACCCTGGGAAGCACGTTCACTTTGGAGGCGTCCATGATGTCCGGATTATATTCTTGTTCCACGACTACCGTACGGTTCATGGTGGTGTCTTGGGGTTGTGTCTGGGCTTGTGCTCCCAAAGAGAGGGAGACAAGCATAGTTCCTGCGAGGATATATTGTTTCTTTTTCATAATGTGCTATATTTCTTACTTCAATTTCTCCAGTCTTTCGTTAATCATGCTTGCTATATCGTCGTCGGCCTGGTAGTTCTGCTGCAGGCTCAATAGGTATTGGCGTGCATCGAGCTTCTTGTCCATGGCTACATATACATCAGACAGAAGGATGAAACTGCGTGCCAGCCAGTAGGCATGCGGTGTGCTCTGGTCGATGAAATTAAGGATTTCCTTTTCTGCAGAGGCATAATTACCGGCGTTGTACCATTGTAATGCCACCAGATATTTGGCTTCGGCTCCATAAAGGGTACGGGTGTCTTTGGCCAGCAGCTGAAGGTCATCCATTGCCTTCTTGTCGGCTTTCTGGTTGAGGTATGCCTTGGCACGGTAGTACAATGCCTCGTTCCGGAGCTCCGGAGACAGCTTGGCTTCGGCAAGCAAGGCTGTGGCGGCGTTGATGACTTCCGCATCATCATGCATCAGTGCTCCACAGCGCAGTACACCGATAGCGCCAAGCTGGCGGCGCTCTGCCGTGGTGGCTTTGGCCTGCAATTTCTTGTAGTCGGCCAATGCCAGGTCATATTGCTGGCGGTTGAACAGAATTTCTCCATGCATCAGCAAAGCCTCTTCAGAATATGGGTTATCGGGGTATTCCAGCAGTTTTCCGGCATGTTCCAATACCGCCTCGTCATCTTTCTGCTCTTTGCCTATGACGCAGAGGTAGTAGTGTGCATTCAGGCTGAAAGCGCCTCCCGGATAACTTTGCAGATAGCGGGTGAAGCTCTCTTTGGCAGGTGCGGCTTCGCCTTTCATATATACTTTTTCGGCAGCGATGTAAGTCAGCGAGTCTTGCTCACTGGGTTCGAAGCGGATTTCTCCCGGCATTTGGGCGGCAAGGGCGGCAAACTCATCCACGCGGTTGGCATCTACGTAGATGGACTTTAAGTCGCGCATGGCAAGGCGGGCTTCCTCGCTTCCGGGATATTGGGTGACTACATGTTTGTAGGCTTCTATGGCACGGTCATAGTCGTCGTTCTGGTAGTAAAGCAGGCCGATTTCTGCAGCTGCTTTACGGCTGACGGGACTCTCGGGATACTTGCCGAGCAATTCGCGGAAGGCGGCGATAGCTTGGGGGCTGTTGTTGCTCTGTACGTAGGAGCGCCCTTTTTCGTAAAGGGCATTGATGGCATAAGGCGAATTGGGATATTTGACGGCAAGGCGGTCCAGTAAAGTAACCTTTCCGGAATAGCTTTTTGCAGGCCGGCTACAAGGGCCAGCTGATAGTAGGAGTAGTCGCCGGCAGGTGTTCCCAGGCTTTCTGCTTTTGTATAGTATTGCTTGGCTTCGTCGAAGCGGCGGACGTGCAGGTTGCAGTCACCGATACGGTTGTAGGCATCTGCCAATGCGGTCGGATTTTCACCTTTCTCCAGTTGGACAAAGTTGCGGAAACGGTTCTCTGCCGTCGAATAGTCTTTCTGGTGGAAAGCGATGTAGCCCAGGTTATAGTAGGCAAGGGCGAACATCTCCGTATCCCTCTGCCGGGTGAGTGACAGATATTCGTTGAAATTGCGGGCGGCTTCTCTCATCCGGTTCAGGCGGTAATAAGACTCGCCGAGCCAGTAGAGGGCGTCTGCCTTGGTCTGGAGGTTGTATTGCCCCAACGTGACGCTTTGGTTGAAGTAACCGATGGCTTGTTCGAACTGCGTGTTGGCAAAAGACTGGGTCCCGAGTTGGAACAGAATCTTTTGTTTGGCTTCCAGAATGGCTTTGCTGGGATGGGAGATACGGTCGATGGACTTGAGTGCGGCATCATAGCTGCGTGTATTCATGTATACTTCCACCAGGTAGTTGCTGACTTTCTCGGCATAAGGAGAGTTTGGAAATTCGTTCAGGAATTTCTCAAAGACGGTCACCGATTCGCCGAAAGCGGAATAGGAGGTCTCGTGAATGCATAAGGCGTAGTTATAGGCGGCTTGTTCCTTGATTTTCGGGTCGGCATTGGAAGCGGCAGCCTGCTCGAAGGCCATACGTGCCTTGGTCTTGTCGGCCAGTTGCAGGTAAGCCAGTCCCATGTGCAGGTAGGCATTTTGGGAGAAAGCGTCGTTCTCTGCAGTCACTTCGCCAAGGATGGCAGGAACTTGAGAATACACGCCGCATTGATAATAGGACATACCCAGCATGTAGAGGGCATCTCTTCTATGAGTGGCAGATTCGGCATTGTGCTCCAGGTATTGTTCGAAGGACTTTATGGCTTCGTGATATTTCCCGAAATGGTATTCGGCTGTACCGAGGATGCGGTTCAGCTCCGCCGTGTGCGTGTAGCTCAGACCGTCGGGGTGGGCCGACAAGGCATTTTGCGCTACAATTTCTGCCTTGTCGTACTGTTTCTTCAACAAGTAGATTTCGGCGATGTAATAGGGAACCAAGTCCTTGTATTTGGCATTGTCCTGCAAAGGCAGGAAACCGCTGAGCGCTTCGTCATACCGTCCTTGGGTATATCGGATATAAGAGATGTAGTAAGCACAGTCCGCTGTATACTTGCGGCTGGTGCTACGCAGCGTCTCGAACCAGATGGCTGCTTCCTTTACGTTGCCCGTTTTCAGGTAGCAGGTGGCAAGGCGGTAGGTCATGTCGTCACGCTCCTCGGTACCCAGAAGGTCGAGGCGGGCAGAGTTGAACATGGCGAGGGCATCGTCATAATTGCCTTCGAAGAAATAGGAGGAGGCGATTAATGCATAGATGCGGTTGGCATGGGGAGTATCAGGATATTCGTCCAGAAAGGCGCGGAGCAGGTCTATGCTTTTGGGGTCTCTGAGCTCGTATGCGGCGCATACCAGCATGTATTCCGCTTCTTGCCGCTCGCCGGTATCGGGCAGAGGCTTGCCGTCTGCATTCATCTGGCGTACATAGGCTTGCAACGGGGAGATGGCGGCGGCGTATGCCTTTTGTTGGAACAACGTCTGTCCTTCCTGGTAGAGTCGCTTGGGAGAAGTACTCTTCTCGCTTGTTTGTGCTGAGGCGAGTAAAGGTGCGCAACAGAGTGCTGTGCACAATATTCGGGAGATTTTATGTTTCATCTTCTTTTGTTAGAATAGGTATTTTACAAAAATACGGGTTTTAACCCGGAAATGTTACACTTGTTTGGCTTTTTTAGGATATATACCATAATAGGAACGAATAATCATTCACTTTTGTTCTTCCGTATGTCTTCCAGGAAGATACCCACTCCTTTGCGGATGGAGCCGAGTCCGAACTCTTCCGTACGGATATCTTTTAAGGGGAGGAAGAAGAGGTCTGCCGCGTCGTCCATCGCCTCGAAGTGCAAGGTGTCCTCCACCGTACAACGGAAAAACATATCCAGCGTGTGTACGGGGAAGCCGGAATAGATGTAAATATTGGGTAGGGAGAAGAGATATTCGGCCTTTGCCACCTTCATGCCGGTTTCTTCTCTTACTTCGCGGGCAACGCCTTCCTCACCGGTCTCGGTCATGTCGATGAAGCCTCCGGGGAGGTCCAGCGTCCCTTTGGCAGGCTCTTTGGCGCGGCGGCACACCAACAGCTCGTCGCGCTCGTTCAGTATCAAGGCGACGGTGGCGGAAGAGGGGTTGAAGTAGTAGACGAAACCGCAGTCGGCGCACTGCTTCGACTTCTCGTTATGAACTTCGAAATGGGCTGAACCGCATTTCGGACAATATTTGAATTGCGAAAGTGGATGTTCCATGATATTTTAGCCTTTGTCCGGGGGACAAAGATAATGGAAACCAGGTGTAGAATGAAAGGAACAGAGTGAATTTTTCGTATCTTTGGCGACTATAAAACCATATCGGATGAAAGATTTTGCTGCCATTGATTTTGAAACGGCCAACGAACAGCGTACCAGCGTTTGTAGTGTAGGAGTGGTTATCGTACGTGATGGAGAGATTGTGGACCATTATTATAGCCTCATCCGTCCCGAACCGGAGTATTACACTTATTGGAATACCCGCGTGCATGGTCTGACGTTGGCAGATACCCAGGATGCTCCTATCTTTCCCGTTGTGTGGCAGGAAATAGCTCCACGCATTGAAGGCTTGCCATTGGTAGCGCACAACAAGGCCTTTGATGAAAGCTGCCTGAAAGCTGTTTTCCGTACTTACTGCATGGATTATCCGGATTATGAGTTTTATTGTACTTTGCAGGCATCACGTCGTGCTATAAAGGGATTGCCTAACTATCAGTTGCATACAGTGGCTGTTTGCTGTGGCTATCAGTTGGAACATCATCATCATGCGTTGGCTGATGCTGAGGCTTGTGCATGGATAGCGAAACAGGTCATATAAATAAACAGAGGAGACTTGTCATGAAGCCTCCTCTGTGGAATTGTTTGTTTCCTTGATAAAACTCTATCAGTTTATCCTAATGGATTTTCACCTTGGTCACCATCATTGCCGCCGCCTCCGCTTTCGTTTCCTCCGGGATTTTCTTCATTGTCCGGCACGATTTCAGAGCCGGTTACCAATCGTGTGATACCCGATTGTTTCATCATGTTCTTCAAACGTTGTCCCGGCACGAAAATCAGTTTCTGGCGGTAAACGACATCAGCCGTTACAGACTTTGCATCCTCCTGGCTTTTGCCGTTCAATCCCGGTCGGAGGCTTCCGAAGTCTCCCAGCCGTACGGTTGCACCGATGCTGGCATAGGTGCAGAGTGCGTCAATCATACCGTCCAATACGGCTTTTACGATACCTCTTGGCACCATCCCTTGACTGGTCACCTGGTCGCATAATCTATCAAAATCAATATTTGCTACGGAATAAGAAGCAGCTACATACTTCTCGGTTTTGGTACCAATGCCTACCATTCTCTTTTTTACTACATAACGAAATGCCATAATGTTTTTTGTTTTTAATGGTTGTTACTTGCGGTTTCGTTCACTCGTCAGTTAGCGAGACCTATTTCTTTGTGACCACGGTGCGAAGTTACAACACTTAAAAACGGCATGGTGCTTTAACGGGACTGAACGACTTTTTTAACGTTGTATTTAGCCATTTGACGACATGGAAAGTCCTATGCTATAACCTATTGCCTATATTTAAAAAAATGAGTGATTACATAAAATAATAATTTTGTGATTCTCCATCTGTAATCAAGTACAATCCATTGTCTGTAAACTTGATGACTTTGGGCTTGAATGTGAGTTTCTTCAATGCCTCTGCCAAATTGGATGGAATGTTTTTGTAATATACTCCGTTTTTGCAGCAAGCTATCATCCCGTAATTGGTAATATAGGCATAGTAAACCTCTTCGTATAGTTCTTCGGCTTTCAGTATGAAATTTTTGATGGTTTCATTTGAATAGCTGTAATGCTTGTCCGTGATAACTACCCATTCTCCTCTATCATTGAAGCAGGCCGAAAGAATATTGTCGTCTCTTAAATCTCCTGTACGATATTGTTCCAGTTTTTTGAGGAATGCATCCGGATAACCAAGAGTCCAATACCCTGAACCGCCTAAGATAATTACATAGTTGCCATTTTCAGTGATGTTGATGTCTGTTATTTCAGCATTGCTGCTGTTGGCTTCTTCTATACGTTTTTTAAGCTTGCTGGGAGTACTGCCGGTGTAGGCATATCCACTATTCCCATACACTCCTACTCCTGCTCCATACATAGTGATTGCTCCGGTACGGCATTTCCCCCATTTGTTGATGGCTTCTGTGATGTATGACATGTATGAGCTGGTCGGTAAATTTATATAGCGAACAGTACCGCTATAGGAAAATGGTTTTGAAACGGTTCTGGTTCTGGCTGGAAGAACCGGTTCCGCTTTTTCTTTACAGATATAAGAAGTACCGGCTATCAATTCATTTCCAATCCATTTTCCTGACTGAATGGTGTGTGCCGTAATATCAAAGTAAGCGCCGTATCCATTTCTTTCACCATCCTTCCAAGGGCCGAACCACATATTCCCATTTTCCCAGATATGAATGCCGTATCCGTGGCGTTGTCCATTATAGGTTTCTCCCCAATATTTATTCCCGTTTGTGTAGTTTGTCCGTTCAAATATTTGTCCGGGATATTCTTTGGCTTCTATTTCATAACTGTAGGGGCGGAGCAGCATATACGGTTTTCCGGTGTTTCGGTTGTATTCTACACCATTTTCAGAGCCATTTTTAACTATTATGTCATCTTCTTGAATATAGATGAATAAAGTGAATTCTGAGTTTTTAGTAAAGCCAATTTTAATATTATCTTCTTTGAATTCTACCCTGAATCCATTTATTTCATCATTTTGGGTTTGTCCTAGAGAAGCCTCCCCTCCTATTGTTTTTCCCCACTCTACCGTGCTATTGCGAACAGATTCATGCATGCTTTTCTGTTCACTTTCCGAAGGTGCAGTGTAGAATGGTTTATAGTCCGGTATCATTTTGAGGAGAGTATTCTGTCCGTTGAATCCCGCTTCTTCCAATCTTTCTATGGCAGCTTCTGCTATAGACTTCTGGAGTTCTCCAATGTCTTTGTTGAGAGCAGCCTTTTTGTACCAATATAACGCTGAATTCCCATCTTTTCTCAAGATGTTGTCTATGCCGTATTCATAAGAGATTGCAAGCGAAATCTGTCCGCTTGCATTCCCGTTTTTAGCTGCTCGTTTTGTCCATGCCATTCCGGCGGGGTAATTCTTTGTGACTCCTAACCCGTTTTTCAGTAAATAGGCTAAGCGGCTTTGTGCATAATAAGATTCCGGGCTATTATTGTGTTCGGCGGCTTTTTTATACCAGATAAAAGCCTCTTCATAGTTTTCTTTGTCTTCATATATGCGTCCAAGGTTCTTTTGTGATAGAGCCAAATCTTTTTCAGCCGCTTTTTTATACCAATAGATGGCTGTTTCTTTATTTTGGGTTAAATTTCCCCAGCCATTACTATAGGCTACACCCATATTGTTTTGTGCAGTAGGATCTCCTTGCTCAGCCGACTTTCGCCACCAATAAACGGCTTGTATGGTATCAGGTTTTATACCCCATCCCCTAAAGTAGCTCTGTCCGAGATAGAATTGTGCAATCGCGTTTCCATTTATTGCATCTGTCCTATAGTCCGCAGCATTCTTGTGGTTTTGCCCGTAAATACTGATAGTAAATACGGCAAGGAATATGCACATTAAATAATTTTTCATGTTTTTCATAAATTAAGAGTTAATCAATTGCGTCCAATAAAATGAATGCAGCCCAGTAATAGGGGGAGGCATATCTCTTTATTTTCTTATTTTTTTGTAGGAGCAGGCTCTTTGCTTTTATTTCATTTTTTGTCTGATTTGCGATTCCCAGCGTTTGTTTGGAGTAATTTCAATTTCCTCTTCGTAGTCACGTACATATTTCTGTGCTTTGCGTAAGGATTCGAACTTACTTTCTCCTGCTAACAGATTTTTGTAGAATTCAGTCATCAGTAAGTGCGTGGCGTTATCGTCTACTTTCCAAAGACTCATTAATAAAGTGTTGGCTCCGGCTTTCTTGAAACCCCGCTGCAAGCCAAATACACCGTCACCTGCTATATCTCCTATGCCGGTTTGGCAAGCTGAAAGAACGGCTAGTTCTAATCCTCGTAAATCTAAAGTGGAGATCTCTTGGGCTGTAAGTATTCCATCTTCAACGTCTTTTAAATTTGCACCTTTTTAAGAGCAATATTGGCTCCGGACATCAATAATCCACTTCGTTTTAAAGAGGAACTCTCTTTAGACATTCCTTTGTTTATTGAGGTATGAGGGGATTCTGAAGACCTCTTTTGGTTCACGTAGAATCCATGCGTTGCTATATGTAATATGTCTATTTGTTTTCCTGATAATGACTTGAATGATTCTTCAGTACCTTGCAGTTCAGAATAAAGTTCCGATTGGATATTGATTTGTTGCATTGAAGCATGAATGTTTTTTATCTCTGTCAGAGTAGCTGGTAAGTAGGAGACACCTCCTCTTAAAGTAAGGGAATCAATTACAATTGTGTCCAAATTTGGAGAATAACTTCTTGTTGCATATTTCAAATGTTCTTTTATAAGTGACACAGAATCTGCATCATATTGGAGACCACCGTATAATATCGCTTTTTTTGTGTTATTTCTATTTTTATTTTGTGCCAATAATCTGGTAGACGAGAGGCGGTACAAATTATATTTTTCTTGTAGAGGGATGCTGTCTGCCATGGTGTACTCTATGCCAATGTTATGTAGTATGCCGTCAGGCGTGAAATATATATTAGGGAGATTTCCTGAATAAGTCAGTATGGGTTTCCATAATAAGTTGTAGAGAGTGGAGGTTGAATAAATATCAGTTATTTCTTCTATGCTTTTTTGTTCACACAGTGGAATAAATTGTGGCATCCCTTTGCTTTTTAGAGTGATAGCAGCATACATGATACTGTCTTTTCCTATAGGAAAACAAGTAAACTCAACGGCTAAATCTTGCGGCTTTAATTCTTTCTGAATATCTTGCCATGAGCACTCCAGGCTTTTTGTGAAATCTCCTAATATAGCAGCTCTTTGCATAATTTCAGTGTTGAATCTGTCAGCAATTTTTTTAGCTTGTTCTTTTGAAATTTTTCGGTTCCCTTCTTGAATATATGAATCTCCTCTGTCCAACTCCTGTTCAATAGATAACATTCTTTCGTATTTTTTTATCAAGAGGCTGTCTCCTTCATGTTTTATAAGGTTAATGGCACTGATTGAAGAATTCAATAGAATGTTTTTTCGGAAGAGGAGGTTATTGTAGACTTCTCCGGGCGAAATACCTTGATGGTATCTGTATAATAGGTATTCTCCTAATGTATATGGAATTTGCTTATAATCCTCCCAAATACGTTCTCTATCTGCTTCTGTGGCATTACGAAAATTTTCTTTGAGTCGGTTTGTTATAGCGTTTGTTCCTTGACGGAAATAAGCAAGTAGCCTGTCTTCTTTATTCTGTTTCATATAATTGTCGAATAGGGACTTAAATACGTTTCCGATATATTCGTTATGGATATCTGCTGAGATAGCTTTTTCCCAATATTGTTGCTCCGTGGCCAACTCTCCTTTGTCGCGATATAGTTCTGCCAGACGGCATAATGACCAGAAGTGTAAATTTCTTAACTCCCCTATTTGTGAACTCTTGGCTACATTATTTTTTAATTGTTTTATGTAGTTCTCTTCACCTTCCAGCTCGGCAATATCAGTTAGGGTTTCAATATAGCGCTCATTATTGGTATGATTTGGGGATAGTTCTCTTTTTAGTTCTTCAAGGTGTTTCTTGTGATATAGAATAGCATTTGTGGTGTCTTTCATAATGCTATAATGCATTGCAATATCAGAGTAATCATAGTATACATCGTTTTTATATGTTCCAATATAGCCAATAACGAATCATTGAGTGCTCTGCATTTCTGTATGTCACGTTCTTCAGAGAATGCATATTGTAGAAACATTTTATTGATTTTATACGACTTTGTCCGTATATACATAGGATGCTTTTTCCCTTTGATGGAAACAATGAAGTCCATTTTTTATCCAAACATGCAAGAGCGTCTGAACTATTCCCTAAATAGTCAAATAACTCATAGCATTTATCCCATGTATTGCATATCATATCAAATTCCACTTGAATTTGATTTGCCATGAGTTTGTCTTTACTACGTATTAGAAAATCGGACATAACTTGAACAGAATGTAAACTATGTTGTAGAGATAGCTCTGGTTCTATGGATACTTTTTTATACAGCTGACTAAAAGAATGTAATAATCCTCCATATGTATACCCATCTAATGTATCGGTTATCATTGTCATCGCTTTATTTAAGTACCGATGTGCATTTTCCGAATCATATAAGTATACGTATCTGTCACCTATTCGCCTATAGTTGTCCGATACCATGTTCTTATCGGGTATTTCTGTATGGTTCATTATAGAATCTATCTTAATTTTCAGGAAATCTATTGATTTTCGAAAATCTCGCCTAGTGTCATAGATGTTTATGATATTGTCTATATCACTTAGTTTGTCTTGAAAAAAGTAGTATGGATTTCCACCGTCATTGGTTTGGATAGCTTCTTCTCTCAATTTTAAAGATAAGTCCTCATATTTCCGGGATTGTATAGAATCATTGATTCTTTGATAGCAGTTAGATAGTAAATCTAACATTTGGGCATATGCAGAGATAGATGGCTCAACTGTTTTATCTGCCATAATATCTTTTATGCTAAGATAATCGGCTATTGCTTTATCATATTCTTGATTTAAATATTCAGTAAAGGCTTTGCTCTTTATGTATGATAAACATTGTTTGCTCTGTTTCTCTGGACAACAATTTATAAGCTGCTGATAAATAGAAATAGCTTTGTCGTATTTTCCAATGTTGTATGCTTTATAAGCCTCTGCCATACTCTCCATTAACAGATGATTCTCACAAAAGCTGAAGCTGTTTGTTTGAGTGATTTTTTTTGCAGTTTGCAGGAAGTATTCTTCGTCATTTAAGATACTGAATAAAGGATAAGAGCTGGCAAATATCTCTATCAGTTGCTTGGTTTGATATTTATTTGTGGAGAGTGAATCAATGAGTCTGGAGTTGAAGGCTTTATGTAACCAGTGTTTGGCTTTGTCAAAACTACGCTCTTCTTCCATTCTCATATAATAGTTTCCGAGTTTTAAATAAATCGTCGCTGTTTCCACAGAGTATTCCCCATAGTTCTCTAAAGCGATGTCTAATGCTCTTTGATATAGCGCTAACCCTTTTTTCTGACTTCATAAGGTTGCGGAATAAGTATATTACCCGCATATAATGTTGCCAAAGAAGTTGCTATGATATATTCGTTTGCATTTCCCTTACGGTTAAGTCCCGAAATTTTCTTCAACGCTTCTTCACCGAATTCTATAGCACCGTTAATGTCGTTGGTATTGGTAAGCAAATTTATGCCTGCCTGAATAATGAGCCCGTAAATACTGTCATTTGCGCTACTAAAAGGAGCATTCATTGAGGGTTCGGCAAATAATGCTGCGGCATCGTTAATTTCAATGATGTCTTTGATATCATCGAAATTTATTTTGTTTCTTACAGCTAAGACGAAGGGTATGATGTTGTTGGCAATTTTCTTCCCCCATTCAGGATTTTTTAAATAGATGGGGACGATTTCTTTAATGCAGGTAGTGGCTTCTTTAATATTTTCCGTTATGCAAAATAACGGTAATAAATTAGTTAAGGTATTGCCATAGAATGGATGGTTTTCTCCTATGCATTCTTTTTCACTTTTTCCACACTCTTTTATTGCAGAAATTCCTGCTTCTAAATTGCCTTCTGACAAGAACTTCTCTCCGATGGCTGAAAGGGAATCCGATAGAACGGTCAAGCGTCTGTCTACAGGAATAATAGTGTAATATTGGTAATGTTTTTGGGCTGTTTGTATTTCTCCCAGCTTATAGTAACAACTCCCCAGCCACATTGCCGAATACTCCCTGCGGTTACTCGTCGAATCAAGTTCTGCTTTGTCTATTTTATCGCTTTCAGTAAATAGGGGAATGGCAGCTTTATAATCCTTTTGGTTATAAAGCTCCACCCCTTTGGCAAAGAGAGAATCTGATTTGAGCAGTGCCTGTTTATTTTGTGAATGACTATATATGCATATAAATAAACTTAGGGTAAAGAAAATTCGTCTCATACGCCGATTGATTATTGTATTTTGTCTTGATGGCATTTTCGCATGACGAGATAACGAAAGTTTTAGTATCTCGTTTCTGCTTCAAACCCCAACTTATCTATTACATCCTGGGTAATGATGTCTGCCGGTGCTTTCAGTGTTGTAATAACCCATTGCTTGGTCAGCTCATTCCATTGTTGGCTGGATACTACCTGCCAGCTGCGCGTCAATATGTCTTCCGAAGGTTCCATTGCTTTTCTTTGTTTCCGGTCTCTTTTCCAGTTCTTGCGATATTGTTCTGTTATGTCACAAGTCTCTTTCAATTCTATGGATAGCTTGTATTCTCCGGTACCGAAGCTGATGCGGTATTCATCGTTTTCATCGCGGAAGCCCATATAAGAACGAGGGACAATGAAGCTTTCGCCTCTGATTTTGTATTTGGGAGTTTCGTTCTCTTCCCGTACATAACGAAAGAATCCATTCTTGTCAAGTTGGCTCGAATCGACAGGTATTTCCAATGAAAACTCCCCTAATTCCTGGTCCTTTTGTAATTGTACAATCTCGTTCATCCAAGATGAGGTAAGCTTCATGGTCATAGAGAGACAGAAGTTTTTCCTTCTTCAAATGAAAAAGGATGTCTAAGACGGAGTTAGGCAAATTGGAACGGGTTGGACAGATAATCAGTGTGTCGAGTGCCAGCTCAAATTTGGAGTGGTTTATGATACGGCTGATTTTACTTCGGTCAATGTGGCATGAGATATAAAAAACAGTATCATTACCCTCTTTCCGCAAACATCCTATTCCGTCGAATCTCATGCCTTTGGGGTCTAACGCTCCATCGAACGAAGTTTCTTTATAGAAGTCGTTCATTTCCGATACAGTGCTGATTTGGGTGGTATATACATTTTCACTGCGGACGGTTTCCTCCCATTCCTCTTTTAGGCGCGAGTTTCGTGTCAACAAGGAGCCTATGGCATTTACTCCCAAATCAATGAAGGACGTCACGTAACCAGATGCAATACCTTTAGCCGATTCTTTGCTGGCATTGAATAAATCTCCCACATAACTGCGGGTAGAGTTTCTTTCTTCACATAAACTTTGAATTTCATCTGCTAAGTCGTCACTGCTGTAAATGAATGTTTCATACTTTACTGATTGTGCCAATGCTGTTATGGAACTTAGCAAGAATATTAAAAGAAATGATGGCTTTTTCATCTATTAAAGAGTTATGTTATTATTATTTGCGTATGCACTATCACTGTCATGTATTTTACAAATTTATAGGAATGTGACGGACTTTGCAAAAGTGTTTAGAATGTAAATGTACTATTGGCGATGTATCTGTGGTTATGCGGTTTTAAAATGGGATTAAGTGTGACAAATATTCTTCTTTAATATAGAAATATGCCTTTTTTATTTTTCACTTTACTTTTATCATTACCTTTGAAGGCTGATTTTAATTCGTTAAAGCAGGCTTGTCTTTACGTTGTATCATGGTTGCCGTTTCGTTAAACAATAGTCTAACGAAGAGACGACTCTGGTGCAACGAAGAAAAATTACTGAAAGGATAACTTATTAAAGTTGATTCAAAGATTATAATTGTCTAATCAATACATTAATGTCTTATGAGCGCTTATTATGATTTATACCAGAGTCCTCCGGACGAAAATGGTGAAGCCTCTTTGCTTCATGCACGTATCCTTCCCAAAGGGACCATCCCTGCCGACAAATTCCGTGAACTGGTTCACAAAGCTACAGGTTTCAGTCCAGCCATCCTTGACGGCACTTTACAGGCTATAACGGACGAACTGTACAGCTGGCTGGCAGATGGATGGATTGTGGAGGTGGGCGAACTGGGATTCTTCTCCTTGTCCTTGAAGTGTGACAAGACTGTGACAGATAAAAAGGATATCCGCTCTCCGTCCGTGCATTTCCGGAATGTGAATTTGCGTATCGGTAGTAAATTCCGCAAACGCTTTCAGACGATGGGGTTGGAACGGAAAGCGTCTCCTTACGTCTCCCACTCTAAATTGACTCAGGAGGAACGAAAGCAAAAACTACTGCAACATTTGGATAAGTATGGTTGTATCACCCGTGCGGATTATGAACAACAGACAGGAAGGGCGAAGCATCAGGCTGTGGCGGATTTGAATCTATTTCTTGAAGAAGGGATCATCCGTAAATATGGTAGTGGAAAGACAGTGGTATATCTCAAGCCTTGATTAATCTTAGTATATACTGCCGGAGCACTGATGATAATGAAAAAGAAACTTTTTAAATTGCCGATTTGTTCTTAACTTTGTCAAACAAAAAGCAATTAAAAAGAGAAAAGATGAATGTAAGAGGAACATCTATGTGCTTGCTATGTGCCGGAGCACTGTTTGTGGCTTGTGGTAGCAAGAGTGGAAAGACTGCGGAAGTTGCTGGACAAGCCGATACGGTACATGTCGTTGGTGGTGATAAGGATAAGCATGGTTGCATTGCATCTGCCGGATATACCTGGAGTGAGGTTCAGAAAGACTGTATCCGTCTGTGGGAAAAAGGAGTCCGTATGAACGCTGTGGATGATGCGGAGAAGATGTTGTTTCTGGTGCTCAGTCCCGATTCTACCCAAGTGGAACTGTTCTTTTCGGAAGAAGAAATGCCGAATGAGATTCTGGAGCGCCGTGGCCTTCCTGCGGGGGGATATGTTTGGAATGTGGAAGATGATGATACAAAGAATGTGCGTTTGGAAGATGGAAGATGGACGGTCAGCCAGCGCGGTCGGCTTATTTACCGGCAGGCAGAAGAGGCTGCGGGGAACTAATATGTAGAGAAATGGAGGATTTGAAGATATTGACAGAGTCTGTCTGCTGCATAGCCCGTGAAGCCGGATATTTCTTGAAAGAAGAGCGGAAAAACTTCAGCCGGGAAGCGGTACAGAAGAAACAAGCCCATGATTATGTCTCTTATGTAGACAAGGAGTCGGAGAAGCGGGTGGTGGCTGCGCTTCGGGAACTTCTTCCCGAGGCTGGATTTATAGCCGAGGAAGGTTCTGCTGTCTATCACGATGAACCCTACTGTTGGGTAGTGGACCCGTTGGATGGGACAACGAATTATATTCATGATAATGCTCCCTATTGTGTCAGCATCGCTTTGCGCGACAAGGATTCTTTGTTGCTGGGAGTTGTTTATGACCCTTGCCGGGATGAATGTTTTTATGCCTGGCAGGGAGGTGGCGCTTATGTGAATGGAGAACGGATGGAGGTCTCGTCTGTCCAGCAGGTGGAGGATGCCTTTGTAGTGACGGAATCCCTTATAATTCCGACCGGTATGCACGTACCGGTGAGCATTTGATTCATGAACTTTACGGGCGTGTGGCAGGCATCCGCATGACCGGTTCCGCTGCGCTTGCCATCTGCTATGTGGCTGCCGGACGTTTTGATGCCTGGCTTGAGGCGTTTATCGGCAAATGGGACTTTTCTGCGGCGGCGCTGATGGTGCTGGAGGCTGGTGGAAGAATCACTGACTTTTGCGGTAGTGACGCCTTTTTGGACGGACATCATATCATTGCCACTAACGGACTGCTGCATCCGTTGTTCTTGAAGCTGGCAGGTGAGGTCTTGCCATTATAGCAAACAAGGCGATGGAGTGTATTGCTCTGTTGCCGTTTTTTAATACTATACGATGAAAAACATAGTTAAAACCTGGTTCTTTCTTTGTCCATCTCTTTTTCCGCGTCAGTGTGCCGTGTGTGGTGCTATCTTGCAAGAGGGTGAAGAGGGCATCTGCATGAAGTGCAATATGGATATGCCCCGGACAAACTATCATCTTCGTAAGGACAATCCGGTGGAACGTATGTTTTGGGGGAAGATACCTCTGGAACATGCCACATCTTGTTTCTTTTACCATAAAGGGAGTGATTTCCGCCGCATTCTCCATCAGTTGAAATATGGAGGGAGGAAAGACCTTGGCGAAGTGATGGGGCGGTTTATGGCGGCGGAGTTGTCGGCTACCGGTTTCTTCAGTGATGTGGATGTCATAGTCCCCGTTCCTCTGCATCCGCGTAAGCAGAAAATGCGTGGGTACAATCAGAGCGAATGTATAGCCCGCGGTGTTTCCGCTGTCACCGGTATTCCCGTAGATACTGCTTCCGTTGCCCGTATGAGGCATACGGAAACGCAGACCCGTAAATCCTCTTATGAACGGTGGGAGAATGTGGACGGTATCTTCTGTCTGCGTCGTGCTGACGCTTTTGCAAGGAAGCATGTACTGATTATAGATGACGTATTGACTACCGGTGCCACCACTACGGCTTGTGCCGATGCGCTCAAGGAAGTGGAGGGTGTGCGCATCAGTGTATTGACACTGGCGGTAGCGGCCTCATAAGTCAGAAACGATAACGGCCGCCTGCTACGATTGTTCCGGTATATCCTACTCCGAATTCTGTGAAGAAGGCAAACCGGCTTCCGTATTCGATGCCTAGAAAACTGAATTGATAAGCGAATTTTGTCTTGTGAAAGACTTCTCCTCCAAAACTGTTCCGGAGGAAATAGGCACCGAGCCCTGCTGAGGTATACAGAGAGAATTTGGGGCGGGTAAACCAGTGCCACCGGAAGGTGGGAAGAATATACAGATACCTTCGGTTGTCTTTGGTGTTTTCATCCAAAGCTTCGTAAAGGCTGCTGGCTGTCCCTTTGTTGCCGGTTATTCCTCCGGTTACTCCCAGGCTGATTTTGCGGTTGAATCTATAAATGTAGCTGATGCTCAGGGCACCGTAGTAGTTTGTCTTTTCGCGTGTATAAACTCCGAAACTCAGTACCGGAGCGAAGCACTCCTCGGCCATGCTGTTGGCATCGGTAATGGGCAGGAAACCATAGCTGACGGAAAATTCATGGTGCCGGAACTTTTCTTGGGGCAGAACGGGTATGTCTTGTGCTTTGCAAAATGTACATACAGTCAATCCGATGATTAAAAAGAGTAGGGCTGTTCTCATTATAGTCGTATTTTTGAATTAAATTTCATGGCTCTGCAAATAAAGACAGAAGGTCGGGATAAATTCCCTATAAATATTCCACAAATATATGTTAATTTCATGAAAGATGAAAGATTTCCGTTTGTTCGTTAAGTGCGGCTGATGGAGAAAACAAAAAAGGTTCGCCTAATTGACGAACCTTTTCGCTCTTCCTCTTGGACTTGAACCAAGGACCCTCTGATTAACAGTCAGATGCTCTAACCGACTGAGCTAAAGGAAGAATGTTTGCAATCAAGATTTTCAACTTTTGCTCTTCCTCTTGGACTTGAACCAAGGACCCTCTGATTAACAGTCAGATGCTCTAACCGACTGAGCTAAGGAAGAATGTTTTTCTCAATTGCGATGCAAAAGTACTAGGTTTTTTTGAAATATGCAATATCTTTGCAAAAAAATATTAGGAATGGACAAAATAATAGGATTGGGCAACGCCCTGGTAGACGTACTCGCAACCCTGAAGGATGATACTCTTTTGGATGAAATGGGTTTACCCAAAGGAAGCATGCAGCTCATCGATGACGCTAAGTTACAGCAGATTAACATAAAATTTTCACAGATGAAAACCCACTTGGCAACAGGCGGATCGGCAGGAAATGCCATCCTTGGACTGGCTTGTTTGGGTGCCGGAACAGGGTTTATCGGAAAAGTGGGAAATGATAATTATGGAGAATTTTTTCGTGAAAATCTGCAGAAAAATAAGATTGAAGACAAATTATTGAACTCGGACCGACTACCTTCCGGTGTGGCATCCACTTTTATTTCACCGGATGGAGAGCGCACTTTCGGAACCTATCTGGGAGCAGCCGCTTCTTTGAGAGCGGAAGAACTGACGCTGGATATGTTTAAAGGTTACGCGTACCTATTTATAGAAGGCTACCTCGTTCAGGATCATGAAATGATTCTTCATGCCATTGAACTGGCTAAGGAAGCAGGTTTGCAGATTTGTCTGGATATGGCTAGTTATAATATTGTGGCCAATGATCTGGAGTTCTTCTCTTTATTAATAAACAAATATGTCGACATCGTCTTTGCAAACGAAGAAGAAGCGAAAGCCTTTACCGGCAAGAAGCCGGAGGAAGCTTTGGGAGTGATTGCCAAGAAATGCAGTATTGCTATTGTAAAAGTCGGAGCAAGCGGTTCTTATATCCGCAAAGGAACAGAGGAAATAAAGGTTTCGGCCATTCCGGTTCAGAAAGTGGTGGATACTACCGGTGCTGGTGACTATTTCGCTTCCGGATTCTTATATGGATTGACCTGTGGATACTCGTTGGATAAATGTGCAAAAATAGGTTCTATTCTCTCGGGAAATGTTATTCAGGTAATCGGAACAACGATGCCACAGGAACGCTGGGATGAAATTAAGTTAAATATTAACAGGATTCTGGCAGAATAACAAAGGATTAAGCTACTTTTACGACTCATTTAGATTAAAAAGAGGTATGAAAAAATTGCTGAACAGGCGAATAGCTATTGTTGCAGTAGCGGTGATAGCCACAGTTGCTTTCTTTAGTTTCAAGAGCGGAGACGACCGTAATTTCCAGATTGCAAAGAATCTGGATATATTTAACGCGATTGTGAAAGAACTGGATATGTTCTATGTAGATACCATCGATCCGAATAAAACGATTCGGGAAGGGATCGATAATATGCTTTACACCTTGGACCCTTATACGGAATATTATCCGGAAGAAGATCAGAGTGAGTTGGAACAGATGATTAAAGGATCATTCGGTGGTATAGGTTCTTACATTGCTTATAATACGAAACTAAAGCGTTCGATGATTTCTGAACCTTTTGAGGGAACACCTGCTGCAAAAGCCGGACTGAAAGCGGGAGATATCCTGATGGAGATTGACGGAAAAGACCTTGCCGGTAAGAATAATGCGGAAGTCAGCCAGATGTTGCGTGGGCAGGCAGGGACCAGTTTTAAGTTGAAGATTGAGCGTCCGAATGTGAAAGGCGGACGTACGCCGATGGAGTTCACAATTGTGCGTGAGTCTATTCAGAATCCGGCAATACCTTATACTGCCGTATTGGATAACAATATAGGTTACATCGGCCTTAGTACTTTTTCCGGCAATCCTTCCAAAGAATTTAAGAAAGCGTTTCTGGATTTGAAGAAACAGGGAGCTACTTCATTGGTGATAGACCTTCGTAGTAATGGCGGCGGACTGTTGGATGAAGCAGTAGAAATTGCGAATTATTTCTTGCCGCGTGGAAAAGTGATTGTGACGACCAAAGGAAAAATCAAACAGGCCAGTAACACTTATAAAACGTTGCGCGAACCGTTGGATTTGGATATTCCGATTGCCGTACTGGTAAATAGCGGAACGGCTTCTGCTTCTGAAATCTTATCAGGTTCTTTGCAGGATCTCGACCGTGCTGTGATCGTTGGTAACCGTACTTTTGGAAAAGGGCTGGTACAGGTTCCCCGTTCTTTGCCTTATGGCGGAACGATGAAAGTGACTACCTCCAAATATTATATTCCGAGCGGCCGTTGCGTGCAGGCTATTGATTACAAACATCGCAATGAAGACGGAAGTGTCGGCACTATTCCCGACAGTTTAACTAAGGTATTCTATACGGCTGCCGGACGTGAAGTCCGTGATGGAGGTGGTGTAATGCCGGATATTACGATCAAACAAGAGAAATTACCGAATATCCTTTTCTATTTGGTACGTGATAATCTAATCTTCGATTATGCAACGCAGTATTGTTTGAAACATCCCACTATCGTTGCTCCGGAGAAGTTTGAGGTGACAGATGCTGATTATAATGATTTTAAAGCATTGGTGAAGAAAGCCGACTTCAAGTATGACCAACAGAGTGAGAAGATTCTGAAAACGTTGAAAGAAGCTGCCGAGTTTGAAGGATATATGGATGACGCTTCAGAGGAATTCAAAGTGCTAGAGAAGAAGTTGAACCATAATCTCGACCGTGACTTGGATTATTTCTCTACCGACATAAAGAAAATGATTGCTACTGAAATTATCAAACGTTACTATTATCAACGGGGTAATATCATCCAGCAGTTGAAGGATGATGACGGTTTGAAGGAAGCGATGAAAATACTGAATGATCCGGTGAAATACAAAGAAATGCTTAGTGCCCCGGTTGCTAAGAAATAAAGAAATATTTTTCAAATATAGATAATACAGAAAACGCGGCTTTGTCATCGACAGGCCGCGTTTTCTGTATCTAATTGTAAATAGTCATATAAGTGTCATCCTCGGATACAGGTATTTGTAACCTCGACTGACACATTTATTGGCGAATCAAAGGGAGAGTGAAATAGAACCTGCTTCCCTGCCCCTCCTGGGAGCGCAGCCAGATACGTCCTCCCATTTTTTCTACTAACATTCTGCAAAGAGTCAGCCCCAATCCGGTTCCCTGAACAAAATCGTTGACCTTTCCAAAGCGGCGGAAAATAGTGGCAACTCTTTCTGCCGGAATACCGATGCCGCTATCTTTCACGTAGAACTCTACAAAATCCTCTTTTTCCCGATACCCGAAATGGATTTCTCCTTTGGGGGTAAACTTTGTGGCGTTACTAAGTAAGTTACTTATAATTTGTATAATACGATTCCAGTCACCGGAGGCATACATGTCCGCATCTACATCATCTAAAATAAGTTTGACTCCGTTTTGCGTCTTATGGCAAAACTGTTGCTTCAGTTGCAGACAGATATCTGTTAACTTGATCGGACGGATGTTGAATTTTAAAGAGTCGGCCTCCAGTGAGGACAGATCCAGAATATCGTTGAATAGATTCAGTAACATTTCCGAATTTCGTTCGATGATTTCCGCATATTGATTCTTCTCTTCCGTAGATGTTGCGAAAGTGATTAGTTTGGAGAATCCGACAATCGCATTGAGCGGAGTGCGTATTTCATGGCTCATGTTTGCAAGAAAAGCAGATTTCAGCCGATCCGACTCTTCTGCCTTGACTCTGGCGGCCTTCAACTCTTTCTGTTGTTGCGCGTTCGTCTGTTCTGCTTCCCATTGTTGGGATATATCACGGCACATACACAACAGATATTTATTATCCAACGGAAAGATGCGGTTTTCGTAGTGATGTAAAACACCGTCCAACATCAGGTCATGTCTGGCTGTGGAACTTTCTCCCGTGAGGATCACTTTATCCATATTCTTGCGGACACTCTCATAAGCTTCTTCCGGCAGAATATCTTTTACGTTAGTGGTGGTGATATTACTGGCATTGATACCTTCTACGTGGTTGGTTGCCGGCGAAGAAGCAAGCTCTATAATATTGGCATCATGGTCGAAGACGGTGAGCATATCGGGGAGGGCATCCAATATCCGGGTGCTGTATTTATCGCGAAAACGCTCTTGGGAAGGAGGCGAAAGATGGGAGGAAAGAAAATCTATCTTCTCTTCTAATTGTTCGATTATTTTTAAAAGTTCCTCCTTCGTTTTGCCCTCGTAATGTCTCATAGAAGATTTATTGTTATTCATTAGAATATTGTAGAATTTGTTTTATCTGTTGCAAATATAAGACAATATTCCGAGACGCGGATTGTCTCCCAAGTTATTATAATATAAAAAAACGGATAGCTTTTGCCCTACTAATCAGAATGTTCTATCTTTGCATTCATTATATATAAATGATTTACAATATGTCTACAGAATTATTCTCTACTCTGCCCTATAAGGTGGCAGATATTACGCTTGCTGATTTCGGACGCAAGGAAATCGATTTGGCAGAAAAAGAAATGCCCGGCCTGATGGCTCTTCGCGAAAAGTATGGAGAATCCAAACCGTTAAAAGGTGCCCGCATTATGGGATCGTTGCACATGACCATTCAGACGGCTGTGCTGATTGAAACGTTAGTGGCTTTAGGAGCTGAAGTACGTTGGTGCTCTTGTAATATATATTCAACGCAGGATCATGCGGCGGCTGCAATTGCTGCTACGGGTGTGCCTGTGTTTGCATGGAAGGGGGAGACTCTTGCTGATTATTGGTGGTGTACATTGCAAGCATTGAGCTTTGCAGGTGGTAAAGGACCGAATGTGATTGTAGATGATGGCGGTGACGCTACGATGATGATTCACGTAGGTTATGATGCAGAGAATAATGCTGCCGTATTGGATAAAGAAGTACATGCAGAGGACGAAATAGAACTGAATGCAATCTTGAAGAAAGTATTGGCTGAAGACAGTACTCGCTGGCATCGTGTAGCGGAAGAAATGCGTGGCGTGTCTGAAGAAACTACGACAGGCGTACACCGTTTGTATCAGATGCAGGAAGAAGGCAAACTGTTGTTCCCGGCATTCAATGTGAATGATTCGGTCACAAAATCTAAGTTTGACAACCTGTATGGCTGCCGCGAATCGCTGGCTGACGGTATCAAGCGTGCAACGGATGTGATGATTGCCGGAAAAGTGGTGGTAGTATGTGGTTATGGTGATGTGGGTAAAGGCTGTTCTCATTCTATGCGTTCTTACGGAGCGCGGGTACTCGTGACGGAAGTAGATCCGATCTGTGCATTGCAGGCTGCCATGGAAGGCTTTGAAGTGGTGACTATGGAAGAAGCTTGCATGGAAGGCAATATTTTTGTGACTACTACAGGTAATATCGATATTATCCGTATCGACCACATGGAGAAAATGAAAGATCAGTCTATCGTTTGCAACATCGGTCATTTCGATAATGAAATTCAGGTAGATGCCTTGAAACATTATCCGGGTATCAAATGTGTGAACATCAAACCACAAGTAGACCGTTATTATTTCCCGGATGGTCACAGCATCATTCTGCTTGCTGACGGTCGTTTGGTAAATCTGGGATGTGCAACCGGTCATCCGTCATTTGTGATGAGTAATTCATTTACTAATCAGACATTGGCGCAGATAGAACTGTTCAACAAGAAATATGATATCAATGTATATCGCTTGCCGAAGCATCTGGACGAAGAAGTTGCCCGCCTGCATCTTGAAAAGATCGGCGTGAAATTGACTAAGTTGACTCCTGAACAGGCTGCCTATATTGGTGTGTCAGTGGACGGACCTTATAAAGCAGATCATTATAGATACTAATTAGATTTACGATTTGACGATTTACTATTTACGATTGATAAATGTGGGAGAACGGTATTCTACCGTTATCAATTGTAAATATTGGATTGTCAGATCGTAATTTATTTTATATTCAAACTTCAATCGTAAATAGTAAATCGTGTCATTGTAAATGAAAAAGTTTCTTCCCGACTTAATAGCCATTCTGGCTTTTATCATTCTTTCTTTCGCCTATTTTTTTCCGGCTGATATTGAAGGTCGTATCTTGTTTCAGCATGACACGGCTGCCGGAGTCGGCGCGGGACAAGAATCGAAAGAGTATCTCGAACGTACCGGAGAACGTACGCGCTGGACGAATTCGATTTTTGGAGGTATGCCTACCTATCAGATGTCTCCGAGTTACGACTCGACAACGTCCCTGAAAGGGGTGGAGAAGGTTTATCGCCTCTTTCTCCCGGATTATGTAGTGCTGACTTTTATTATGATGCTCGGATTCTATATTCTTTTGCGGGCTTTCGGAATATCGGCTTGGCTGGCAGGATTGGGCGGAGTGATATGGGCTTTTTCTTCCTATTTCTTCATTCTGATACCGGCAGGGCACATTTGGAAGTTTGTGACGTTGGCTTATATCCCACCTACGATTGCGGGTGTCGTTCTGGCTTACCGGAAGAAATACTTGTTGGGTGGAATTATTACAGCGCTGTTCATCGCCCTTCAGATTCAGTCGAATCACATTCAGATGAGCTATTATTTCATGTTTGTGATCCTGTTTTTGTGGGAGCGTACTTTGAAGATGCTTATAAAAAGAAAGAACTGCCCCATTTCTTCAAGGCCAGCGCAATTTTGGCATTGGCTGCCGTGGTAGGAGTTTGTATCAATATCTCCAATCTGTATCATACTTATGAATATAGTAAGGAGACGATGCGCGGCAAGAGCGAATTGAAGCAGGAGGGCGCTGTGGCCAGCCAGACAAGTAGCGGGTTGGACCGTGACTACATAACCAACTGGAGTTATGGTATTGGCGAGACATTGACGTTGCTGGTTCCGAACGTAAAAGGAGGAGGATCAGGGTCTACGATGTCGCAAAGCGAAGTTGCTATGGCAAAGGCCAATCCAATGTATAGCGGCATTTATTCGCAGTTGCCGCAATATTTCGGTGAGCAACCGTGGACAGCCGGTCCTGTATATGTTGGGGCATTTGTGATGTTCCTGTTCGTATTGGGTTGTTTCATAGTGAAAGGTCCTCTGAAATGGGCATTGCTAGGAGCTACTATCTTCTCGATTCTGCTTTCATGGGGAAAGAATTTCATGGGACTGACGGACTTCTTTATCGATTACGTCCCGATGTACAATAAGTTCCGTGCTGTATCTTCCATTCTGGTGATTGCTGAATTTACCATTCCTTTGTTGGCGATTTTTGCTTTGAAAGAGATTTTGAGCAAACCGGATACGCTGAAGTTGAAAGAGAACCGTGGAGGGGTGATTGCCACTTTGGTACTGACTGCTGGTGTTGCGTTGATTTTAGCTGTTGCTCCGGGTGCTTTCTTCTCCGGTTTTATTACGACACAAGAGATGGCTGCTTTGAAACAAGCACTTCCAGCCGAACATTTGGCTCCGTTTGTGGCAAACCTGACTGAAATGCGTGAAGCTATTATTGCTTCGGACGCATGGCGTAGTTTCTTTATTATAATGATTGGTTGCCTGTTTTTATTCTTATATCAACAGCGGAAGTTGAAAGCTTCTTTCACATTGGCTGGTATTGCGCTTTTATGTTTGATAGATATGTGGAGCGTCAATAAACGCTATTTGAATGACGAACAGTTTGTGCCGAAATCCAAACAGACGGAAGCGTTTGTTAAAACACAGGCGGATGAGATGATTCTTCAGGATACTACTTTAAATTATCGTGTGTTGAACTTTATAGGCTTTCCCGGTAATACGTTTAATGAAAACAATACAGCATACTGGCATAAAAGTGTCGGTGGCTATCATGCAGCGAAGCTCCGTCGCTATCAGGAAATGATCGATCATCATATCGTGCCCGAAATGCAGGAAACCTATCAGGCGGTGGCTACTGCCGGCGGACAGATGGACAGTGTAGACGCTTCCAAATTCCGTGTACTGAATATGCTGAATACAAAGTACTTCATTTTCCCTGCCGGAGAGCAAGGGCAGGCTGTTCCTGTGGTAAATCCTTATGCATACGGCAATGCATGGTTCGTAGACAAGGTGCAGTATGTAAATAATGCAAATGAAGAAATCGATGCTTTGAATGATATTCTTCCAACAGAAACAGCCGTAGTGGATGTGAAGTTTAAAGAACAATTGAAAGGTGTGACAGAAGGATATAAAGATTCTCTATCTACCATCCAGTTGACTAGCTACGAACCGAATCGTCTGGTTTACAAGGCTTCCACTCCTAAAGACGGAGTTGTTGTCTTCTCCGAAATATATTATCCGGGATGGCAGGCGACTATTGACGGTCAGCCCGTCGATATTGCCCGTGCAGATTATATCTTGCGTGCGATAAATGTACCGGCAGGAGAACATACCATCGAAATGTGGTTTGATCCACAAAGCATACAGGTTACAGAAAGTATTGCTTATGCAGCATTGGCTTTGTTGCTGATCGGAGTTATGGTCCTTGCGTGGACGCAGCGGAACAAGATTGCGAAGAAGTCTTAAGCGAAATGTAATAGTCATTAACCTTCATAATGTATGGTAAGGTTATAAAATAAGGGCGGCACTCCTCCTCACAAAGAGCGCCGCCCTTATTTTACATTCACTAAAAAAATATGAAAAAACAAACGCTGTCCATAGAAACATATTAAGTGTAATGTCTTTGAGAGTAGTTGTTTATTGTTTGTTCATTGAAAAAGGAAAATATGAATATAAACAAATAGTTTGTGGATAGTCTTATTATGCTGTAAGCTACTAAATTTGTAGCCAATAATAGAGCATTATGTTATGAAAAGACTACTATTCATTTTTTCCTTTTTTCTTGTTCGTGTTACGTGGGAACACACAGGAGGTAGAGATTCTGACATTAGAGGATTGTCTCCGCATTGGTATTGACAATAACTTGTCGTTAGAAGGGAAACGTAAAGAAATACAAAAAGTAAATATGGCGTATCTGAAAACCGTTCGAAGCTGCTGCCGCAAATTAATGCGATAGCCGGTTATAATAATAATTTTGATCCTCCGGTGTCAGTCACAGACGGTTCATCTTACGGAGTTCCCTATAATATAACGAAAACATTGCAACATTCTGCTAATGCAGGACTGGAAATGCAGATGCCGCTTTTCAATCAGACTCTTTATACTTCTATGTCCATAGCTAAAGTGATGGAAGAAATCAGTCGTCTGTCTTATGGAAAAGCTAGGGAAGATGTTATTCTTCAAATCAGTAAGATGTATTATCTCGGACAGGTCACGGCCGAACAAATCATGCTGATAAAAGCAAATATCATCCGTCTGGAAGAATTGAGAGATATTACACAGGCTTTCTTCGATAATGGAATGTCTATGGAAGTCGATCTGAAAAGAGTCAATATCAATTTGGAAAATCTGAAGGTGCAATATGACAATGCACAAGCAATGATGAAACAGCAATTGAATATGCTGAAATACATTATGGATTATCCGGCTGAAAAGGAAATCGCGCTGACACCGGTAAATACCGATAGCATTACTACGGTAGCCCTGACCGGCTTGTCGGAAAATATCTATGAACTTCAACTCTCACAATCGCAAGTGCAACTGGCGGAACGACAAAAGAAGATCATTACTAATGGATATATCCCTTCTCTTAGTCTGACAGGCAGCTGGCGATATGCCGCATATACGGATAAAGGTTATCATTGGTTCCACTCCGGTCCGTCCAATCAATGGTTTCGTTCCTATGGAGTGGGGCTAACCTTGCGTATTCCGATTTTCGACGGACTGGATAAAACCTATAAAATAAAGAAGGCGATGATCGATATAGAGAACAAAAGGCTGGCATGGGAAGATGCCCGGAAGAATCTGCAAACTCAATATCTGAATGCTGTGAACGACCTGATGAACAATCAGCGTAACTTTAAGAAACAGAAGGATAACTACTTGCTTGCCGAAGATGTGTACGCAGTCACTTCCGACCGTTACCGGGAAGGCATTGCTTCTATGACGGAAGTGCTGCAAGATGAAATGCAGATGAGCGAAGCTCAAAACAACTATATCAGCGCACATTATAACTATCGGGTGACTAACCTGATGCTGCTTAAACTAACCGGACAAATAGAATCATTAGTCAAATAATACGCAAATAACAATCATAAATATGGAAACAATGGAAAATAACCTTCCTTCCGCTACTCATCAGGAGAAAGCAAAAAAAATGAAGAAACTTCGTCGCTGGCAGATTGCTATCAGCCTTCTCGGAGTGGCTATTATTGTTTGGGGAGTGATTGAAGTGATCTGCCTTTTTTTGAATTATAGCCAGACGGAGACTAGTAACGATGCACAAATAGAACAATATGTGTCTCCTATCAATCTACGTGCTTCAGGTTACATTGACAAAATCTACTTTACAGAACATCAGGAGGTACATAAAGGAGATACTTTGCTGGTACTGGATGATCGTGAATATAAAATTCGCGTAATGGAGGCTGAAGCTGCCTTGAAAGATGCGCAAGCCGGTGCGACCGTCATCAATGCTACACTCAATACCACGCAGACAACAGCATCTGTTTACGATGCGTCTATTGCCGAGATTGAAGTACGGTTGGCGAAACTGGAAAAAGACCGGAAACGATATGAGAACCTCGTGAAACGAAATGCGGCTACTCCTATCCAACTTGAACAGATTGTCACTGATTATGAAGCTACGCGTAAGAAGCTGGAAGCTACGAAAAGGCAGAAAAAAGCAGCTCTTTCCGGTGTAGATGAAGTGTCCTACCGTCGCATGAATACCGAAGCGGCTATTCAAAGAGCAACAGCTGCGCTCGAAATGGCCCGGTTGAATCTTTCCTATACGGTTGTAATAGCTCCTTGTGACGGAAAACTCGGCCGTCGCTCATTAGAGGAAGGACAGTTTATTTCGGCAGGGCAGACCATCACCTATATTCTTCCTGATACCCAGAAATGGATCGTTGCCAATTATAAGGAGACACAAATCGAGAACCTGCATATCGGACAGGAAGTATTTGTCACAGTAGATGCCATTAGCGATAAAGAGTTTAAAGGCAAAGTCACCTCTATATCAGGAGCTACCGGCTCCAAATATTCATTAGTGCCGACCGATAACTCCGCAGGCAACTTTGTGAAGATCCAACAGCGCATCCCCGTACGCATCGACTTTACCGATTTATCAAAAGAAGACAACGAACGATTAGCAGCAGGCATGATGGTAGTAGTGAAAGCCAAACTCTAACCACCGCGCACCTATAATTCATAAATCATAATTCATAAATCAAAGATTAATGCCCTCTTATCCTAAAAATTATCCTTTCTATAGCTGGATGCCCAAACCGTTGGGTATTATCATTCTGTTATTTTTCTTTCTGCCGATTCTTACGGTAGGCGGGGTTTATTCGGTGAATAGCACCGAAATGATGAGCGGGCTTGGCATTATATCCGAGCATATCCAGTTTGCCAACTTTGTTACTTCTATTGGTATGGCAGCCTTTGCTCCTTTCCTATATCAGTTGGTGTGTGTGCGGCGGGAGAAGATGATGTGTATTGTCGGGTTTGCGTTCATGTATATATTCAGTTATATCTGTGCAAAGACAGACAGCGTTTTTCTGTTGGCGCTTTGTAGTCTTCTGACAGGTTTCTTGCGTATGGTACTGATGATGGTCAATCTGTTCACACTCATTTGGTATGCGGGTGGAATGGAAGCTACCCGCAATATTACTCCGGGGTTGGAGCCGAAAGATACTGTCGGTTGGAATAAATTGGACATTGAAAGATGTGTGAGTCAGCCGGCTGTTTATCTGTTTTTTATGATTCTAGGACAGTCGGGCACAGCATTGACGGCTTGGCTGTCCTTTGAATATGAGTGGAAATATGTGTATTACTTTATGATGGGGATTCTCCTGATCTCTATTTTGCTCTTGTTTATTACCATGCCGAATTATAAGTTTCCCGGAAGGTTTCCTATTAATTTCCGTAAGTTCGGCAATGTCACTGCATTTTGCATCTCGCTGACTTGTCTCACGTATGTGCTGGTTTATGGAAAAGTACTCGACTGGTATGATGACGAATCTATTCGTTGGGCGACAGCTGTAAGTATTCTGTTTGCGGGAATTTTTCTATATATGGATGTAACGCGCCGGTCGCCTTATGTTTTGCTGGATGCGTTCAAACTGCGTACTATACGTATGGGAGCATTACTTTACTTATTATTGATGGTGATAAACTCCAGTGCTATGTTTGTCAATGTGTTTGCAGGAGTGGGGATGCATCTCGATAATCTGCAAAATGCTTCATTAGGTAATTGGTGTATGGTAGGTTATGCTATTGGTGCCGTGATTGCTATGGTGTTGGGAGGTAAAGGGTTACATTTTAAGTATCTGTTTGCGATGGGATTCTTCTTCCTGTCTTTATCAGCTGTTTTCATGTATTTCGAGGTACAAACGGCAGGAGTTTACGAGCGTCTGAAATATGCAGTTATCATCCGTGCCACAGGCATGATGATTCTGTATGCGCTGACGGCTGCTTATGCCAATCAACGTATGCCTTTTAAATATCTTTCCACCTGGATCTGTATTATGCTTACTGTGCGTATGGTTGTGGGACCGAGTATCGGCGGAGCAATTTATACAAATGTTTTGCAGGAGCGGCAACAACACTATATAACCCGTTATGCGCAAAATGTGGACTTGCTTAATCCGGATGCTTCCACTTCCTTCCTTGGTACGGTACAAGGTATGAAATATCAGGGAAAGAGTGAGACGGAAGCCCGTAACATGGCTGCTATATCTACCAAAGGGCGTATTCAGGTGCAGGCCACGCTCTCTGCACTCAAAGAGATGGCGGGATGGACAATTTATGGTGGGTTAATTTGTATGATATTTGTGCTCGTTGTTCCTTATCCTAAACGAAAATTGCTAACTTAGCGTCGTTTTTGATAATGATCTGTTAATATATTGGTATGATGGATAGCGGACAAGATCGTTTATTGCAGTTTGATCGCGATTTATTAAGTGGGAAAAATATATGTAGCTCTGAAGGGATATTTGTAAATTTTCCACCCTCACTGAAGAAACCTTTCCAAATGAAAGGGCTGGGGCTGATTATTTGCCGCCAGGGTAATTTCCAGTTTTCGCTTAATCAGAAAAAGCATTTCGCAGGAGCAGGCGAAAGTTTGTTTATTCCCGAAGACGGCGAGTTTCAGGTTTTGCAAGAGTCGGAAGACATGGAGGTACGGATTTTGATTTATCAGATAGAACCGATCCGGGATATTATGGGGAATCTGGTTGTTTCCATGTATATGTATTCCCGCCTTACTCCCGAAGAACCTTCTTGTGTCTGGTCTACTGGTGAGGAAGAAGAGATCGTAAAGTATATGTCCTTATTGGACAATGTGTTACAGTCGGAAGAAAATTCATTTAAACTTTATGAGCAGAAATTACTTCTACTTGCATTGACGTACAGGATTTGTTCTATTTATAATCGCAAACTTGTCAATGACGGGCGGGAAGTGGGAGGACGCAAAAATGAAGTCTTTATTCACTTGATCCAGTTAATCGAAAAATATTATATGCAGGAACGGGGTGTTGAGTTTTATGCGGATAAATTGTGCTTGTCTCCTAAATATCTTTCTGCCGTTTCTAAAAGTATCTGCGGATATACCGTGCAGGAACTTGTATTCAAAGCTATCATTCGTAAGAGCATCTCATTGCTTAAAAATACGCAGAAAGATATTCAGGAGATTTCAAATGCCTTCGGCTTCCCCAATGCTTCTTATTTCGGTACGTTCTTTAAGAAGCAGGTTGGGGTTTCACCGCAGCAATATCGGAAGAATCTTTAAACGTTTATTCTTTTTCGCCGTAGGCAAGATCGCCCGCATCGCCCAGTCCCGGAACAATGTAAGAATGTTCGTTGAGTTCGGGATCGATGGCTGCGCACCAGATTGTTGTCTTGTCTTTCGGAAATACATTCTTTATATGATCGATAGCCTTTTGGCTGGCGATAATCGAAGCAACATGAATTTCAGCAGGGTGTCCTTTCGTCAGCATTGCCTGGTAACTAAGTTCCATACTCCCCCCAGTTGCCAGCATAGGATCGGTGATAATCAGCGTTTTGTCATCAATGCGGGGAGAAGCGATATATTCTATGTGTATATCGAATTTTAGCGTATCTTTATATTTACGATAAGCGGAAACAAACGCATTCTCCGCCCTGTCGAAATAGCTAAGGAAACCTTGATGGAAAGGCAGACCAGCACGCAGGATCGTACTGATTACTAAATTGTTGTCCGGTGTACTGACCGGAGCGATTCCCAGTGGTGTCTGGATGTTCTTTACCGAGTATTTAAACTCTTTACTCATTTCATAAGCCATGATTTCTCCGATCCGTTCGATGTTACGGCGGAAACGCAGGCGGTCGTTCTGAACTTCTACATTTCTAATTTCGGATATGTACTGGTTTAGAATCGAATTAGTTTGGCCAAAATCAATTACTTTCATATTATATTTTAATCAAATTTTAATCTCATTTTCATAGTATTGATAACATACTGGCTTGCAAAGTAAACGATAATCTTTCAAATTGCAATATTCAGTTTGCAGATATTGTTAGGAATTTATAAAAGAGTTTCAATTAGGGAAAAATTTCTCTAATACCTTCTTCCTTTCCAAAGAAAGTATTACTTTTGTAGCCGGATTTACAAGGGGGTATCCAAAGCTCCCCATGTTAAGGTGAAAAGAGATAGAAAACAAAATACCAATTTTAATTAATTCAAAGAAAATGGCAAATTTAGATTTAAGCAAGTACGGCATCACAGGTGTGACTGAGATTTTGCACAATCCGTCTTATGATGTTTTGTTCGCTGAGGAAACAAAACCGAGTCTGGAAGGCTTTGAAAAAGGTCAAGTTACTGAATTAGGCGCTGTGAATGTAATGACAGGTATCTACACCGGTCGTTCTCCTAAAGATAAATTCTTCGTTAAGAATGAAGCTTCTGCTGATTCTGTATGGTGGACTTCCGAAGAATATAAAAACGATAACAAACCATGTACTGAAGAAGCTTGGGCTGACTTGAAAGCTAAAGCTGTAAAACAACTTTCCGGCAAACGTTTGTTCGTTGTTGATACTTTCTGTGGTGCTAACGAAGCTACTCGTATGAAAGTACGTTTCATCATGGAAGTAGCTTGGCAGGCTCATTTCGTAACTAACATGTTCATCCGCCCGACTGCTGAAGAACTGGCTAACTACGGAGAACCTGATTTCGTATGTTTCAACGCTTCTAAAGCAAAAGTTGACAACTATAAAGAACTGGGCTTGAACTCTGAAACTGCTACAGTATTCAACCTGAAGACGAAAGAACAGGTGATCCTGAATACTTGGTACGGTGGTGAAATGAAGAAAGGTATGTTCTCTATCATGAACTACATGAACCCGCTTCGTGGTATCGCTTCTATGCACTGCTCTGCTAACACTGATATGGAAGGAACTAGCTCTGCTATCTTCTTCGGATTGTCTGGTACAGGTAAGACTACTTTGTCTACTGATCCGAAACGTAAGTTGATCGGTGACGACGAACACGGATGGGATAACGAAGGTGTATTCAACTACGAAGGTGGTTGCTACGCTAAGGTTATCAACTTGGATAAAGATAGTGAACCGGATATCTACAATGCTATCAAACGTGACGCTTTACTTGAAAACGTAACTGTTGACGCTAACGGTAAGATTGATTTCACTGACAAGAGCGTGACTGAAAACACTCGTGTTTCTTATCCTATCTATCACATCGAAAACATCGT
>ENA-OQJB01000219-OQJB01000219.1-human-gut-metagenome-genome-assembly--contig:-NODE-219-length-33747-cov-4.394319_pt1 | contig 33747 bp, 17 predicted proteins | sample MGYA00242599_ERZ504765 | MGnify/ENA primary metagenome ERZ504765 (study PRJEB26092, sample SAMD00036354) | human gut metagenome | host: Homo sapiens | study: EMG produced TPA metagenomics assembly of...
AAAGGATTTTCCATTGCGGAAAATCCTTTTTCTTTGTCTATCAAGTTTATGCTATTAATACCGCAGTAGAAAACGGAATGAATTTTATCGATGTCTCTCCTTACTACGGGCATTATAAGGCAGAAACCGTATTGGGAAAAGCATTGAAAGAGATGCCTCGTGACAAATATTATCTCTCTATCAAAGTAGGACGCTACGGCAAAGATGGAGTGAACACTTGGAATTACTCCGGCAAGCGTGCCACAGAAAGCATGTATGAAAGCATGGAAAGACTGCACATAGACTATATAGACTTGATAAATGTGCACGATGTGGAATTTTTGGATATGAATTAGGTGGTGAATGAAACACTGCCGGCACTCGTCGAACTGAAGAAAGAAGGAGTAGTGAAACATGTAGACATCATCGACTTACAGCTGGAAAACCTAAAATAGGTTATCGACCACTCTGAACCGGGAATTATAGAAAGTGTATTGAATTTCTGCCACTACTGCCTGAACGATGAGAAGTTGAGTGATTACTTGGATTATTTCGAATCAAGAAATATCGGTATTATCAATGCGTCTCTGCTTTCAATGGGGCTTCTTTCACAGTGGGGTGCCCTGGCTTGGTATCCAGCTCCCAAAGCATTGGTCGAGGCTTGTCAAAAGTCAGTGCAACACTGTTCATCCAAGAATTATCCGATAGAAAAGCTGGCTATTTAGTATGCTGTCCGCAATCCACGTATTGCTACTACCCTGTTCAGCTCAGCCAATCCGGCAAACGTATTGAAAAATATAGCTTATGCCGAAAAGCCCATTGACTGGGATCTGGTAAAAGAGGTACAGGAAATCATCGGTGACCAGATGTGTGTAAGCTGGGCTAATTCTTAAACAGGGGAGGCAAAGAGTATGGACTTCAAGATTATAGATGCCCACTTCCATCTTTGGTTCCGGCAGGATACGGAAGTGGATGGCATGCCTATTCGTACATTATTCAACGGGCGTTCCCTCTTTATGGGAGAAGAACGGCAGATGGTTCCGTCTTTATGATCGACGGACGAAACAGAGCGGAAGTTTTCTGTCAAATATGGATTATGCACAAGTTTCGGCAGCTGTTGTTACACAAGAGTTTATCGATGGTATTCAGAACGGGTACTTGGCTGAGGTGGCACGAAAATATCCCGACCGCTTTTTCGTATGCAGCATGTGCGAGTACATCGTCTTGTCATGGAATAAAATTATTCCGGCAAACCATACAAATCAAGTACTTTCTACAAAAGGAATTAGATATCCGCGGTTCATGCAATGCCTTGCCTGCCGACTTCAGAGCAGTAATCTGCTATATGAAACAAGGTACTTGCCCGAAAGATGAGTTTATCAGCAAGGTCGCCACTCCCGAAACGGCATTGTAAACCATGGAGGAATGGGCTGCTGCTCCCAGCAAATTATTCCGCATACTGGTAGAGTTTGACTGATGACAATACATATTGGATAATACCCGGATATAGTATTTATGTGGGCTATTGTCCAAAGAATATTATTTTAAAGCTACATCTCACATTCTATTCGATTGAATAATATCAATCAAAATCGGTTTGAGTTCGCTGACAAAACACTTCACAGCTATCACCATCAAGATAAGCCCCATCAAGCGCATCATCACATTATTTACCGTCTTGCCTAAAATGGAGACTAAACGGGTGGAATTTCTCAATATAAGATAAGTGATAAAATAAATCAATGCAATCATTCCTATCAATATCCCTTTTATAGTCCATGTATTGGTATCGTTCATCAACATAATTCCATTGGCAATGGAACCCGGTCCGCAAAGCATGGGAATGGAAAGCGGAGTGATGGAATGTCATTGGCGTATGTTTTGATTTCTTTGTTTTTCAGTTTCGTATTGGTAAAACGTGCCTGCAACATATCATAACCAATCTTTAGAATAATGAAACTGGCAGCAATTCGGAAATTATTGGTAGATATACTGAAAAATTTAAATAAGAATTGACCTGAGAAAGTAAAAGCCAAAAGAGTGATGAAAGAGATGTTGCCCGTTTCACGATATGGCATCGTTCGTCATCTCCCATCCCTTTAGTCATAGTCAAAAACACAGGCATTGTTCCCAGGAAATTGGTTAAGGTGAAAAAAGAGGTAAAGCATAGTTATGCAAAAGGTAATAGTGTGTCTATTAAAGTATGATTTTTTAGGTTATGGATAAAAGTACTTTATTATTGGGAAATGGACAATAAAGTCCTCCAATATTTTACTTTCATCAAAAATAAAACCATGCAAACCACTACAACAGATAGTAAGCTATTAAACTTTCTACTAATTTTCCTTCATTATTTGCCTGAGAATAATACGTGAAAAGAAAGGAAATCACGTATTAGTTGTAAATGAAATAACCAATTTACAAAAAAATGAAGAGAAACATTTTAATTTGCTTTTTATTCTTATTTGCGACGGCCCTGCAAAGTTCTTCGCTAAAAGAATATTCTATTGAGAAACTGGAAAAGATATTAGTAAAAGAGTTTCATCCTTATCCTACTTATGGGGATGATATATGGTTTAAGATTCCAGACAGCATACGCCTGGTTTACATAAACCAGGCAGAAATGAGAATACATGATAATTGGGAAAGTTTACCAGCCAGTCTATTTATGGAATATAAGCAGACCGGAGACCGGAACAGATATCAAAATGTATACTTTAAAAAGCGTAGCCAACTCACTACGCTTGCCATGGGAGAATTATTGGAAGGAAAAGGACGTTTTATCCTTCCTCTAATCAATGGCATATTATCTACTTGCGAAGAAACTTGGTGGGGACTACCTGCACATTATGGCACTTGCCTTCCCCAACCGGAAGATCAGACCGTTGCATTATTTGCCGCCCAAACAGCAGGAGATTTAGCCTTGATTCAAGATGTATTCCGACATGTATTTGATTCTATATCTCCCCTATTAAACCAACGCATAACGCATGAATTAAAAAGAAGAATACTGGAACCTTGCCGGACAAGGACATTCAAATGGATGACCGAAGATAACAATTGGAATCCATGGATTACTTCACATTGGATTACAGTGGCTTTAATAGCCGAAAAAGATATATCGAAAAGAGCAGAAGATATTTCATTAGCACTGAAAGCAATGGACTACTATTATTCTCATTATAGAAATGATGGCGGATGTGATGAAGGTCCCGGTTATTGGGCTAGTTCATGCGGTTGCTTTTTTAACTGCAATTACTTATTATATAAAGCGACAGATGGGAAAATTGATTTAAGAAATGAAGAAAAGTTTCATAGGATGGGAGAATTCATCTGTAAAGTCTACATGGGACGTAATAACCGATTTGTCAATTTTGCAGATGCTTCACCCCGTACAAATCTAAATCCGGGAATGGTATACGAATATGGCAAATTCATTGGCAATAATACAATGATGGGTTTCGGTGCACTCAAAGCAAAAGAATCTATAGCCAAGAAGGAGATGATCAGCAATGGAAAAGGGGCTTCAATAAACGGATTCTTATATACTCTATTATCTACCAATGAAATTATAGAACACCCAGCAATCGAGCCTTTCACCCGCGACTGTTTTTTCCCTGATTTACAAGTTTTCATAACCCGCTCTTCTCCTCAAAGTGACAAAGGATTATCTTATGCAATTAAAGGAGGGCATAATGACGAAAGCCACAACCATAATGATGTAGGAAATTATATAGTGTATGCAGACGGAGAACCGCTAATAATTGATGTGGGAGCTTTGGCTTATAATGCAAAGTACTTTTCCAAAGACCGTTATACTTTCTGGGCCGTGAGTTCCGATTATCATAATACTCCTATTATAAACGGATTCATCCAAAAAGAGGGAATAAAATATGCTGCTACATCCGTTAGCGCCCAAGGCACAAAGAATAAAGGAACTTTTACACTTGACCTAGCCGGAGCATATCCTGTCGAGGCCGCCGTCATATCATGGACAAGAAAATTGAGTTTATATCGACAAAGAAATATTTTATATTTCTCAGAAACCTATATACTAAAAGAATACAAAGCTCCTTCATCTATAATATTAATGACAGCGGCCTTGGTAGAAAAGAAAGAAGACGGAATCTTATCATTGAGATTAAATAATAAAAACTACTCACTCAAATTCAATCCCAATCAACTGTCTGCTATGATAGAGGAGGTAGAACACAATGATGCTTCCATAAAAAATATGTGGGGCAAAGTATATCGGATAAAATTGCAAATCAATTCCCAAGAATTGCATAATAGAGTGACTTATTCCTTATCCGAAATACCTAATAACAAAATATGATAACTCTGTCCCAAATGTAACAAATAGCTGTCTGATATAGCTTTTAAGCCTTTCATGAGGTTATTTGTTACATTCGGAACATATATCTGTTACTTCTCTTCGCTCTTCTTTATTCATCCTTAAATAGCTTTGCAAAACAAGAAAGATATAATCATAAACTATTTAGTACTATGAACAAAGAAACAATAATCCTTCATGCATTTATTACAAAATGCTACACAGAGTATGGCAGTTTTATAAAAAACTACATCAGCTATCGAATTCCACATAAATACGAAGCTGAAGATTTAACCCAAGAAGTATTTATTCGCTTATTGGACTATAAGCAATTTATCAATCCTGAAACGATAAAACCGTTTCTACTGACGATCGCGCGAAACCTAATTACAGACAATATACGATTATATTATAAAATCGAAAATTACACATCGAAGATATATGAAACGATAAAATCAGGTATAGAGAATACGGAACAAACCATTTTAGCAAACGAATTGGCAGCATTGATTAACTCCAGAATGAAACACCTTCCGGATAAACGTAGAACGACCTACCACTTAAGCCTTTACGATGGGCTATCTGTAAGTGAAATAGCCGAAAGACTACATATTTCATATCGTACGGCAGAATGTCATCTTTTTCTAGCCCGCAAGGATATGCGTCACTTTATAACCTATTTTTGGGCATGTTAAAAAGACGGGAAGTAATTCATTATATAAAATTCTCACTATAAAAATAGTACATAACCTCCTAATAAACGTCATAGATACGCTTTGAGAAGCATTAAACAGAAAAAACAATATTCTCGCTACGTGAAAAGAAAGGAGCTTCCGTATCTAACATAGGAATGTTTCATTTAAGGGACACCGAAGGCAAAAACACTTAAAATCTCTTTTTATTAATTTTAAATTTATACGTATGAAAAAGAATCAATTAGATTGGCTCTCATGGGAGTGGTTGATTAAAGTGATGTTTCTATTATTTTTTCCATAGGAACCACACATACCACTTGGGCACAGTCTCAGCTAAAAATCACAGGGAATGTTGTCGACACACAAGGAGAACCTATTATTGGTGCAAGTGTCGTGGTCAAAGGTACCTCTAACGGTACTATTACTGATTTTGAAGGAAATTTTCAACTCAACACAGAAAAGAAAGGTTCTCTTGTAATTTCCTATATCGGTTACGTCACTAAAGAAGTAACAATAAAACCGACTCTTAAGATTGTACTAGCCGAAGATACCAAGGCTTTGGATGAAGTAGTTGTAGTAGGTTATGGAACTCAAAAAAAGAGTGATCTAACAGGTTCTGTCACTTCGGTTAAAGCAGCAGAAATAACGGCTGTCACCTCAAATAATCCACTAGAATCATTGCAAGGACGTGCACCTGGAGTAGCAGTATTTACTAACAATGCTCCAGGAGAATCACCCATATTACGAATTCGTGGAGCAGGCTCCATACAATCAGGAAATGATCCATTATATGTAGTTGATGGATTCCCACTTATGAACGGCAGTTTGAATGATATTAATCCTGCTGATATTGCTTCCATGGAAATTTTAAAGGATGCTTCTTCTACTGCCATCTATGGATCTAGGGGGGCAAATGGAGTCGTTTTTAATTACAACTAAATCCGGGTCTACAGGTCGCAAGAATCTATCTGTCAACGCTTCTTTTGGAATACAGAGCGCAAGCACGGCTGGTAGATTTATTAGAAACGAACCAATTTATTCCGTATATTAATGAGGCCTATGAGAATAGAGGAGGACAAGCTCCTTTTAAACATTATACTCCTACTGCAAATACGGATTGGCAACGGGAGGCTATAGAAAAAAGTGCTATTGTACAAAACTATACAGTATCATTGGACGGAGGATCAGAAAATACGAATTATATGATGTCATTAGGGTATTATTCTCAAGACGGGCTAGTAAAGAACGTAGGATATGACAAACTGACGTTGCATAGTAACCTAAATCATAACTTTACTGATTGGCTAACTATAGGCAGTCATATCCAAATGGCTTATTCAGAAAAAGATGGAAATAACGATGTCATGACAGGCCTTTTTCAAAGAGGATGGCCTACTATGCCTGTTTACAATGAAGATGGCTCCTATTATGTATCTTCTCTGGACCCTATACATAGTTCCTATATTGAAGGAAATTTCAACCCTATTGCAGATATAAATGGCACTACAGCTACCAACTCCAGTTTTCGTGCATTGGGTGATATTTATGCTGAGTTCCAACTCCTGAAAAACCTAAAATTCAAGACAACGTGGGGAGCTGATATTAACAATATTAGAAAATACTCATATACCTCTTCTCAAACAGCTACCAATATCGCTACTAATGGTACAGGAGCCGGAAACAATGCTTACCACAGAAACATCACCAAACTAACAGAAAATATGCTCACTTATAATAATACATGGGGAAATCACCGGTTTTCTGCTACAGGAGTTTATTCATGGCAAGAATATACCTATGAAGATATGTCTATGTCGGCTACAGGGTTTGAGAATGATGCTACCGGAGCATGGGATATGACATTAGGAGACAGAAATTCACTGAACTATGAGTCTACTAAATACAGCAATAAACTAATCTCCTTGACGGCACGTTTCACCTATGCTTATAAAGACAAGTATTTGCTTACAGCCACCGGACGTTATGACGGCTCCTCCCGTTTTGGTGAAAACAATAAATATGGATTCTTCCCATCTGCGGGTATAGCATGGAGAGTGGAACAAGAACCGTTCATGCAAAAATAAGAATGATAACTAATTTTAAACTTCGTGCCAGTTACGGTGTTACAGGTAACCAGGAAATCGGAAATTACCAATCCCTAGCTCTATTATCGAAGAACAACTATATTTATGATAATAACATTTTGATGGGCTTCAAAGAAGGCATCGGAAATTCTGATTTGAAATGGGAACGTACTCACCAAATAGATCTAGGCTTTGATTTATCTTTATGGGATCGGCTGAATATTACCTTTGATTATTATACTCGTCGTACTACTGATATGCTTTACAATGTACCTATTCCAACTACATCCGGTTTTTCCAGTATTTTGAGTAATGTAGGTGAAGTCAAGAATAACGGTTATGAATTCACAATTGGCGGACGTGTCATTGACCGTAATTTCAAATTGGACATCTCTTTGAACGGTTCACACAATAACAATGAAATCACAGAACTTTATGGGGATGTGACAAGGATTGATGGAAGCACCAATGCAGAGTCGGGGTTGACACACAATCTCGTTGTAGGACAACCGGTGAATGGAGTTTGGGGAAGAAAATCGCTTGGCATCATCCGCACTCAAGAACAATTAAACGAATATACCAGCCGAATTAAAAGCGAACAATCTCAATTAGGTTCTGAAATGTATGCAGATTTAAATATGGACGGTACTATCAATACTCAAGACTATATTTGTTATGGATCTACAGAACCTAAATTCTTCTATGGAATTTCCATTAATATGAAATATAAAGGTTTCGGATTGGATATATATGGGCAAGGGGCTTGTGACTATGCTTCAGGAACAGGCGGAGATGCAGGTGTTTTTACAACAGGTGCAGGAGCTTACGGTTATTCCAATGTTTCTAATTTTGTACTGTGGGCCGATAATAACGTAGGCAATTCAAAATATTTGATTCCCTCTAAAGATGCTTACAAAGAAATGTGGAGTGAATCAAATCCAAATGGTACCCGCCCACGCATAGGTGCAAAAAATGCCTACTTATCCGACCGTACTAATGCCAATTGGAGTTATTTCTTAATTAAAAACATACAATTAAGTTATGAATTTAAGACTCGCCATATACAGTCCATGCAAGTATATGTTAATGCACAAAACTATATAAGCTTTGCCAACCATTCCGGTTATAATCCTATAAATGGAGATGTTAGTCACCCATGGGCTAAAATTATAACCTTAGGTATCAACGCTAAATTCTAACAATAAAATTCAGCAATATGAAAAATGCGAACAAACCTTGGAACAATATGAAACATTATATCATCATGTTTCTAACAATACCTGTACTATACAGTTGTTTTGATTTAGATGAAGTTCCTTACACATCATTATCTCCTAACAATTTCTACAAAGACAGTAAAGAACTTGAAATGGGAGTGAGAAGTACATATCGCGGATTGCGAGACATGTTGGGCGACAGATATTATGGATGCTTGGAAGTAGCCACAGAATTTGGATCACCCACTAATACCAAATGGGAATATCCCAAAACCAATTTTTGGATAGATATTAATAATCCAGACATAAGCTATGGGCCGGGATGCTGGAGCAAAGGTTTCAACGTAATCAATTGTGCTAACATTGTCCTTGCACGTGGTGAAGGTATAGATATGAATCAAGAAGAAAAAGAACAAAAATATGGAGAAGTACGATTCCTTCGCGCATACGCTAATTATATTTTAGTTCGTCTTTACGGTGCCTTACCCATACCCGAAAATTATACCAACGGGTTGGATGGATTGAAAATACCTCGAAAGACGATAGAAGAAAACTATACTCAAATCATAGAAGATCTGATCTATGCTATTGAAAAACTTCCATTGAAATCTCAATATGGAAAAGATGAAATATGGAAAATATCGAAAGGTGCTGCTCAAGCATTATTAGGCGATGTTTATCTGACAAGAGGATGCATGGAAAATAATAAAGAATTTTTCTCTTTAGCTGAAAAACAGTTAGAAGCAGTTATTAATTCGGGAGAATATCATTTGGAACCGAATTATGAAGATTTATGGTTCTGGTTTAATACGGCAAATAAGAATGGTCAAGAGTCTATTTTTGAATTACAATTCGGAGAAACTCAGGGAAATATTGTAACACAATACACCGGATGCTACAATGGCAGGATTCCTTCTTTAGGTAGTACACATTATTTGCGTGTCGGTCCTTCCATAGAAGCCTATCTTTCATACCATCCGAATGATGTGCGACGCAATTGTATGCTCACCGAATTTGAAGATGTATCAGGCAACATTGTCCAGTTTGATGTAGCAGATAAAGGCTTCTATCCAGGTATAAAAGGATGGACCAGTGCCAGTCCCGGAAACGTGAAATTGTATGATCGTACAGAATCGGCTTACTTAAATGACTGCTCTAAAGCAAATCTCTATATGATTCGATACGCAGATGTGTTATTAGATTATGCAGAAGCTGTCAATCTCCAAAGGGGTCCTACAGCAGAAGCTGTTTCCAAATTCAATGAAGTAAGAGGAAGAGCCGGTCTGAATTCTCTGATTCCGGCTAATGCCAATGAATTTTCTGATTTAATCTACCAGGAACGGGGATGGGAATTTATAGGAGAAGGTCTCTTATACTACGATGCACTACGCACAGATCGAATCGGCGAAAAGGTTTATAACCATTTAAAAAATGGGATAACAGATGGGTTGTATCAATACAAAGGACAATCCATCCAATTCATTCCCAAGAAGACATTCTTATGGAAAATACCAACAGCTGATATGAATTCAAATCCTGCTTTGGAACAAAATCCAGATAACGAATCAGATCCTCATTTTCCTATTGGCTAAATTAGGATGAAAACCGAACCACATTGATCATTCTTTTAAATTAGATTATATAAGGATGTTTTCAATAGGTTTTTAAGGTATACTCTCCCGTCTGTGACAGATAGGAGAGTTTTTTAGACATTTATATGCAAAAGTCTTTATCTTTGCTTAATATTGAAAGAATCATTTTAATAAGATATTTATGAGTAATACGGAGAAAACAATGGTGATTTTATGGATTGCAATTTCATTCATATTGTCGGCATCAGGCCAAACTAATTATATATTTCGCAATATCAATATCCAGCACGGCCTTCCTGACAATCAGATAAAAGGACTTTTTTTATCTCCGGATGGAAGAATAGGAATAAGAACTGCTGCCTTACTTGCTTTTGATAATGGTGGTAGTTTTTCCTCTCATTCTTATCACATACATCAAGCCAAGTATGACTGGAACTATGACAATATTCACCAAGAATATGTTGATTCTCATAATTATATCTGGATGAAAGAACGAAATTATCTTCGCATTTTTGATTTAACCCAAGAGCGTTTCATCAATAATATAGATTCTCTTTTACAAAAGATGGGCATAACCGAGGAATTACAAGATTTATTTATTGACTCTGAAAAACGTTATTGGTTCATATTAAACAAAGGAAAAATATGTTGTATTGATAACAATAGGAAGAATTTACAATATGTAGATAATAATGGCATTTTTATCGAAAAATACGGAGAAATATGTGATATAGACGGTCGAGGAGATTCTTGCTGGATAGTACACAAATCAGGAATCGTACGCTGTTGGAATAGCCAGACAAATAAATTTATCCGCCAAGAAGAGCAATTTGCTAATCAGTTCAGATCGGGTGAACGCGTTATGCTAAAGGTTCTTCCGAATGGAGATTTTTGGTTAAAATGGCAAGACGGGGTCGCCTGCTATAACATAAGAAAACAACAATGGCACGAAATTAAAGGATTGAATATAAAACAAACGGATCTACTCACAAGTTTAGCCATAGATAATGAAGGTAATGCTTGGATCGGATCTTCTAAATCAGGATTATATATTATAGATAAATTTAGTTATGAAGTCGAGCATATCCACTATCTTCCGTTAGTGGGAGAAGGCTACATAGATAATGACATACTTGATATCATTATAAATCCTCAAAACAATAGCGTGTGGTTAGGACTATTAAACCAAGGAATTTGTTATTATCATCCCAGCCTCGGAAAGTTTTCATTAATCAATAACACAAATGTTAAAGGGAAGTGGGAAGATCAAAACGTTAGAAGTATGGTAGAATATGATAATGGGAATATTTTATTAGGTACAAATTCCGGACTGTATTGCTATAATCCAAAAACATCAGAAATAAATCTTCTCTTTACCGAATTGGCAGATAAAATATGCCGTAAAATGTTGCGAGATAGCAAGGGAAGAATATGGATTGGTACTTTTCATCATGGCTTATATTGTATTGAGAATGGAAGATTGTTCAAATGCAACTTAAAAATTAAACATCAGAAAAGTACATCGACAAGACTGATAAGATGTTTGTTTGAGGATAGTAAAGGAAATATTTGGATTGGTATATACGGAGGTTTGTGTTCATTCAATCCTATAAACCATAACATGGAGTTCGTAAGTGATAAACATATCAAAATCAAGAAATTTACGAGTCCCTCCGTTGTCACAGAAGATAAAGAGGGACGGTTAATCGTTGGAGATGACAATGGTCTTTATTATTACTATCCTGATAAAGAAAAAGTATGGGTGCCCGAAATAGATGCCCCACATGATGAACGGTTTCATCATACTAACAACAAATATAATTGTATTTATTGTGATAGTCGGGGAATGACATGGTTTGGTACACATAATGGACTAAACATTCTGGAAGTTGAAAATAACACGCTTAGAAAAATGAAAGCGCACTCTTATGGAATATCCAATAACATTATCATGTGTATTTTTGAAGATCAAAATCACGATATTTGGCTTTCAACGACCAATGGTCTGAATAAAATAGTGGTGAAGAAAGAAAAAGGGGAGTACCACTATTCTATAAATTCTTTTAATTCAAATGATGGACTGATGAAAGGGGAATATTATCCTTCAAGTGGATTTAAAGCATGGGATGGAACTCTATACTTTGGGGGAATCAATGGCTTCAGCACCTTTCTGCCCGAAAATATAATATATAACTATTGCGACAATTACCCGTTTTTACCTCCTTAAAAATATTCTATGCCAACATTACACCTAGTACAACATACAATGGACGCCAACTATTGAACCATAATCTGAATAATACCCCCAGTATAGAACTCCAACATGATGAGAACTACATTACACTAGAATTTGCAGGACTTAATTACGTAAATCCCTCTAAAACCTATTATAAATATAAACTGGAAGGCATAGATACTCAATGGCAGGAAGTTAAATCTTCAGATGGAATAGGAAAGGTTACCTACAGTGGTTTAGGTCCGGGAAAATATGTTTTTCAAGTTTATACAGCAAATAGCGATCATTTCTGGGGGAAACAAAATTCAAAATTGACTTTTATCATAAAAGAACCTTATTGGAATACCATAGCAGCCCGTCTTTGTTATGTTTTGATAATAATAAGCATCTCTACGTATGTAATTTATCATATAAACAAAAAAACAAACTCAAATTACTAAAAACACGCCAATTGGAACAACAAAAACAAAAAGAAGAACTAGATCAAATGAAATTTCGTTTTTCACGAATATCAGTCATGAGTTTCGCACCCCTCTCACCTTAATCATCACACCTTTAAGTGTTATTATAAATGAGAGTGAAAATGAGAATCTTAAGGGTAAATTGATGTCTATCTATAATAATGCGCAAAAATTATTGGCTTTAGTAAACCAATTATTAGATTTCAGAAAATTAGAAGTAAAAGGAGAAAAAATTAATTTAGGGTATGGTGAAATTTCAGATTTCATTTACCAGTGCTGTACAAGCTTTCAACCAATCATGACAGAAAAAAGCATAAGTTTCAAAATAGATCTTCCGAAATACCCCATATATATGTATTTTGACCAAGATAAAATATATAAGGTTATGAATAATCTTTTATCTAATGCCTATAAATTCACCCCTGAATACGGCGAAATCAGTATACAGTTAAGTGAAGGAGAAGAAAACTTCTTATTTATCAAAATATCCGATACAGGAATTGGTATTTCAGAAGAAAATCTCCCTCATATATTCGACCGATTTTATCAAATATCATCTAAACAGTGTGAAAACACCGGTAGCGGAATCGGTCTGCATCTTGCCAAAGAGTATATAAACCTACTTCATGGAAAAATAGAAGTTACCAGCATTGCCAATAGAGGCACTACATTTACAATATGTCTCCCTACCAATCTGCATCCACAAGAAAAAATGGCAGCAAAAGAAGATGTACAGGAAAACAATGAAAATGACTCATCCTCCATTTCACCAAACAAGCCTATTATTTTATTGGTAGAAGATAATACAGAATTTAGAAATTTCCTAAAAGAGGAATTAAATAAATGGTATCAAGTAATAGAAGCAAAAGAAGGATTAGAAGGTGAAAAAATAGCCATTGAAAGAGATCCTAACTTAATAATAAGCGATGTGATGATGCCTATTATGAACGGAATAGAGTTATGCAAACGGCTGAAAAATAATATTCAAACATCCCATATTCCTATTATATTACTCACAGCCCGCATATCTGATGAAGATAAAATGACTGGTTATGAAGCAGGAGCTGATTCTTATCTATCAAAACCTTTTAATTTTGATATACTATTAACTCGTATACGGAAATTAATAGAACAACAAGAGAATAGAAAAGCAACATTTCATAGAAGTATAGAAGTATCACCCAGCAGCATTACCATCACTTCCTTGGATGAAAAATTAGTTCAGAAAGCATTGCATTGTGTAGAAGAGAATATGGAAAATCCTGAATATTCTGTCGAAAAATTAGCTGCTGATATAGGAATGACACGAATGAGTTTATATCGGAAATTACAGTCAATCACGGGACAAACTCCCACAGAATTCATTCGTAGCATTCGATTAAAAAGGGCAGCACAATTGTTACAGAATTATCAGCTCTCAATTGTGGAAATTACAGACATGGTAGGCTTCAATACTCCACGTTATTTTACTAAATGCTTTAAAGAAACATTCGGAATATTACCATCCGAATATTCAAATGCTCATAGAAAAAAGTGATTCTTTTAAGATAATCAGATTGAATATAAGGGATTACTTTGTGTATACGGGCGGAAGCATTCTGTTCCTACGGTGGATGAAAACCGAAATGGAAATGAGACGGAATATATGTAAGCATTTGAACAAATACACATTGTACACTCTAGGGGGTGGTTGTAATTTTGTGCTCGCAATAACAGCCAGCCCCAATTATAATGAACAGATCAGAATTTGAAGAATTAGAATTGCAGGTGCAACAAAGTGGCCTGCTATTGAAGTCGTACCTACAACAGATAGGTGTAAGTCATTCAACATATCACTACTGGCACAAAAATGTTCTGTAGATAAAGACAGTCTCAAACAAGGGTTGACTCCAATCAGTTTCAGACAAACTACTACGGAATTGACCTTGGGAAAACAAGTGTCACAGGGTGTATTTTTGTCTATTTCCCAACGGACTCCGTGCCCATTTTGGAAGTGGATCAGAGAAATAGTTGATGGAACTTTCGCCCCAAAGTCTCCAAGGCTGCCATGTTTAGTCTGAACGACACGATGTGCTACTTTTTGTGTCCCGGCAGGACGGATATGCGCAAGGGTATCAGTTCGCTGTGCGGACTTAGACATGAGAGGATGAAGAGCGAAGTGAAGAACGGCGATGTGTTATTTTCATCGGGTTTGGCCGTAAACTCATGAAGCTGCTTCATGCGGAAGATGGCGGCATGGTTATGTACATCAAACGGCTGGAGGCATGGCGCTTCAAATTGTCGGAATACGCCCCTGAGTCAAACAGTTATCCCATGGAATGGCGTGGCCGAAGGCATTCAGGAAAACCTGGAACAGAGACTCCGGCGAAATGCAAGGAGTACCATGTATAATCTGTTTTATTGAATAAAAATGCTGAGATTGTTGTGTAATCTATAAACAATTAGTGTTTTACATTGGTAAAAAAGACAGGAAATGGACGAAAAGGATATATTACTCAAGACGATAGAAGGGTTGAATGCCTCTGTTGCTTCATTGTCTGCCATCAATAAAGACCAATCGGAACAGATCAAGAATCTGAAGGAATGTATCAAGGAGTTGACGGCCCGGGTTACATGGCTGAACCACCTGTTCTTTGAGCGTAAAGCTGAAAATCTCCCAGTCTATAGTCCCCGGCATGCCGGATCTCTTTACGAATGAATTTTCTGGACTGTAACGTCAGGCAAGAAGAAAGGCATGACGAGGCAGTGGAAAAGATAGAAAGGAATCATCTGAAAAAAAGAAACGGAAGCACTGGAACCGTAAAATGATTGAAGAGTTTCCCGTGCTTGAAACAGAGGTGATAGAGCCGGACGGTGTGGACCTGTCCTTATATCGTAGAATAGGGGAAGAGGTAACTCGGGTTGTCAGGCACAAACTGGGGATGCTTTATGTAAAGGAAATCAATGCGCTCAAGGACAACATGCAGCTTCCATCCGAGGGACAGAAAAGTGTGGAGGTTGCTCCCATGCCGCTGATGCCTGTCGACAAGTGCATCGCTGATTCCCAGTCTGCTTGCTGAAATCCTGCTCCATAAATATTCATAACTGTCAATATAAAAAATTAATAATCTAACAACGAAATTTCAAGAAGCTCTAAATCAGGAATGAATATACTCAATGTGGGTAACTGAGAAGATACATGATGAGAATAAAACTAGAATAAATCTCTAATTGTTTGTTGGACAAAGTAAGCTCTTTCATTTGGATTATGCACTATATTTCTGCTTTTATTCCATATTATATATCATTTATTATTATAAATGGTCGGAAATTAACACAATATGGAATGAAAACAGGGTTTTATGGGGTTATTGAGTGCTGACAGGCGGTTTCTCCCTGTATTGAGTAGGGGAGCAACCTGTATGCTGTTTGAATACAGTACTGAAATATCTGGCGGTTGAGAATCCTGTCTTATCTGCTATGTCATTGACGCTGAGTTCTGTATGGAGAATAAGCCAGATAGCTCTCTCCATACGTATTTGGGTTATATAGTCATTGGCTCCCATATCTGTCAATGCTTTTAGCTTATTGTATAAAGAAGCTCTGCTGATTCCTATTTTGTCGCAAATGAATGGAATACCCAACTGTTCGTTATCCAGATGTTCTGTGATTATCTGGTTCAGGCGATTTAAAAATTCTTCATCGGCAGAACTGAAGGTGCCTTCCTCGGGTGGCGGCAGAGGGCCGATGTCTGTATAACGGGTACGCATCCGTTCCCGGTTATGCAGTTGGCTACAGATAATCGCATATAGCATACTTACTTCAAAAGGTTTTGTGACGTAGGCGTCTGCTCCGTTTTTATAACCATATAGTTGGCTTTCTTCGTCATTACGTGCAGTGAGCAGTATAACCGGGATATGGCTTATTTCCAAATCTTCTTTTATTTGTTTACATAGCTCATAGCCGTTCATACGGGGCATTTGGATATCGCTTACAACTATATGAGGACGTTTTTTCCGGCAAAGACGCAATGCTTCCTCTCCATCGGCGGCTACCCATATTGTTTTAAACCGGTCTTTCAGGGCTGTTGCCAGATAATCGGTCAGGTCTTTGTTGTCATCTACTACTAATAAGGTATGGTTTGGGGCTGTTTTATTTTCTTCCTGTTGTTTGGGAATACTTTCTGTTTCTTGCGTGGGTGCCAGAAGTGTATTCAGATATTCTTGTGGGTGCAGCGTGATATTTCCCGGTTCGGTATTTAATGGAAGTTCGAACCAGAAAGTGGCTCCCGGGCTTCCGAAATTCTTGTTGTCGTAGGCTCCAATGTTGCCTCCGTGTTGTTCGACCAGTATTTTAGAATAGGACAATCCGATTCCTGTGCCGGGACGACTGTTGTTGCCTTGGTAAAAGCGGACAAAGAGATTGTTGGTATCCACATCTTTCAGTCCCGGACCTTGGTCGGAAATGGATATGCGTACTCTTGTCTTGTCTTCCGACAAACGGGTTGAAATACTGATTGTACTCTCATCGGGAGTATATTTCAATGCGTTAATTAATAGATTGGTCAGGATAGTAGTACATTTTTCTTTGTCGAAGCACAAGGTCTGAATCTCCGGTTCAGGTTGATAGACGAGCGTGATGCCCCTGACGGAGGCTTCTGGTTTAAAATCGGAAATCAGTTGCTCTGCCCATTCATCCAATTGTATGCTCTGGACATGGAGTGTGCTTTGTCCTACTTCCATCTTGCGAACATTCAGAACAGTATTCAGAATGTTCTTCATCCGTTCAGATTGTTTACAGATGCTTTGGATCAACGGATAATTTTCGTTGTCGGCGGTAAGTTTATCCATTAGTTGTTTCAAGGGTGCATGTATCAAGGTCAGTGGAGTCCGGAGCTCATGGCTGATATTGATAAGAAAGCGTACTTTTTCTTCGTATACCTGCTGCTCATGTTCTTTCATTGCCCACTTTAACTTGGTTTCTTTGTTACGCAATAACAGGATGAAAATGAGGATAACGCTAACGAAGATAAAAAGGGTGCAACTTAGGATGAACCAGCCAGATTTATACCAAGGAGGCAGTACTATCAGGGTAAGAATATCATAGTCTGCTGTCCAGTCACCGTTGCGGGTACTGCAGGCGGCTTTTATGTGATAACTGCCTGTTGGCAGGCTGCTTAAGTTTATTTCCGGTAAATAAGAATAGATGTTTTGTCCGTTCAGTCCTGTAATGGTGTATCTATACATGGGTTTGCGGAAAATATCCTTATTACGGGTGATGATTTTGATGATGATCGGTTTGCTTTTTTCATTGACACTGAGTTGGTGGTCATTTGATATCCGGTCGTAGACACGTTCTCCGCCCACTAGGATGTCGGCCAGTTGAAGAGTGGGGAGAAGTGCCGGTTCGTCAGGTAAGTGCCGGTTGATATGTAGTAAGCCGTTTACACCTCCCATATAGATATCTCCGGAGGAAGAGAGTAACCGGGGTTTCTCCAGATATTCGTTTTGTACCACTCCGTCCGGTTCACCGAATAAGATGAATTTCTTTTCTTTAATCAGATATGCGAATAATTTTTCTTCCGTTCCTATCCATACACGCCCTTGCCGGTCACAAATGAGTGAGCTTATTTCATTAATCAGGGTATTGGGGACAAGGGTGTATTGCTTGGTAACCGGATTATAATAACTTAAACCATAGTTACTGCCTATCCATAGCAATCCGTTCTCGTCTAGTGAGACAGAATTGAACACGGTGTCTGTTTGACAGGTAAATATAAGCTCCAGTTCGTTGAGGCTGGAGTTTATTTTATAGATATGTTCCAAATCGTGCAGATAGCAATCCTCTCCTGTGCTGTTTATAGGTAACAACGTACCGACAATATCAGTGATGCCTTTTCCTTTGGTGATGGGAATGAATTGTTTTTATCAATATGGTATTTATAAGGTGTTTCGGATAACATCAAAATGGTTTCAGGAGTATTTTGATATACATTGACTGTTTTTCCCCGATGGCATAAAATATCATTAATGCTGTCGTTGATAATGACAAGTGGCTGATATCGGTGGGTTTCTTTATGAAAGACAAACAAGCCTTGGCTGAATAGCGAAACCAGTAGATGGTTTTTGTCCATGCCGGTGATGGAAGCTACCTTTTCTTCCCAGGTAGAAAGTATGTGATGAAACTTTCCGGTGGCCGGGTCGAAGAGGTTGATACCGCCTCCGTCTGTTCCGATCCATATTTGGTTGTCATTGTCTTGATAAATGGACAGGATTGTTTTCTCGCTCAGCCCGTAATTCTGTCCCAGCAGCACGTCTTGATAAGTTTTCATTCCTACCTCTTTAATATTGATTAATCCGTTGCGTACACTTCCCGCCCACATATTGTTGCTTTTGTCGTTATATAGACAAAGAATAGAGTTGGCAGGCAAGGAGTAACGATCTCCCGGAATATACCTCAATGTCGATATCTTGCCGGTCTGCGGATTGAGAATATGGATTCCTCCGCCGTCTGTACCCATCCATATTTGTCCATTATGCTCTTCTAATGATAGCACTACATTGGTTTTGAGAGGAGAATTTTGTGTATGATAGGTCTGTAATTGTTTTCCATTACGGCCATAACAGCTTACTCCCTGATTGTAATGAGCTACCCATACATTTCCTTTTCTATCAATCAACAATGAGATAATCTGTTCACTGTTGAAGGGAACAGGACGGGTGTTGCCCGTAGCGATATCAATAAATAAAGCTTTTGCCCATCGGTTGGTGGCTAGGAGAGTGTGGGAATCCCATTGGTAAAGATTGGAAATATGATACTTGCCGTTCGGTTTCAACGTATGGAACAGGTTGATAATATGGTCTTCATAGTTGTATTTGTATAGTCTTCCTCTTCCCCCGAAGATTACTCCGTCCTCCCATAGGCAAAGAGAACTGGCTATTACCGGATTGTTGTCTTTATCCCGTACAAGGATAAAATTGTCTTCTATTTCATTGTAGCGGAATACTCCCTTTTCTGTGATGACCCAAATGGTATGTTCTTCATCTTCCAAAATATGTGTGACATTACCGCGCAGATATCTTCGCTGTTCGTAACCGTCGAATCGTCCGATTCCTGAGCGTGTCCCTATCCAGACATATCCTTTTTCCTGACTGACTTCCATACAGCGTACCATGGAGGAAAGTCCGTTTTGAGAGGGAATTTGTTGGAAAAAGTATTGTTTGGCTTCTGATATAGAATGTAATAGAATGAATAGAAGGAGCAAGGACAGGATTCGTATGTTGTGGGCAGATGTTTTCATTACTTACTCAAGGTTTGGGAACAAAAATAGTTGATTGTCTTGAATAACACAACAAAAAGACGATGAATAATGTGGACAACCGATAAAAATCTCTTTTTTGCTGATTAATCCCTGTCTGCTCCTTCGTTTCCTTTATTTTTTATAGCATCATAAACAGCTTTTGCCATCACCTTCGCTCCTTCTTCATTGGGATGGATATGATCGGGGAATAATTCCGGCATTCCATCCATTGCGCTGTGAAGGTCAATGACAGGCAGCTTGTTTTTCTTGGCAACCTTCTTAATCATAGGTATAATCTCTTTTGAGATGATATCATCATTAATGCTTTCTCCGGTAAGATATGCCTTTGAAGGATAGCATAGATAGATTTCAGGTTGTGAGGGAAGGGCTTTAAAGGCGTCAATCATGGTCTGTGTATCTTTTATGAAATCTGCTTTATATACCCAGTTAAATGACTTGCTGTCATTAGTTCCTAGTTTGATAACAACGATATTGGGGTTGAACGCCAATGCTTGTTGATAAGCTTGTTCTTTCATATAAGGGTGATCACCTTTATTCAGCATAGTACGTGCGCTGACTCCAAAGTTTTTCACCCAGTATTTATCTCCTAACAAACGGCCTAGAACGGCGGGGTAGCTATCGTGGCTCCGGTTTTTGATTCTTGCTCCGTAAGTAATGCTGTTGCCTACACAGGCTACACGGACAGCATCTTTACGGGGAGCTTTGAAACTGCGCAACCAGGCAGATAAATCGTTTAACATCTCATTCTTGTAAATGAAGTTTTCGCGGATACCCCAGCCATGTCCGCCACTGGCATAAATATGGAGTACGGCTGGTACATGATTCTTGTGTAGCCCTAGGTAATAATTTACTCCATTGGCAGGAGGAACTGTCTTGTCATCGTCACTGTAGGCGATAAAGGCGCGGGGAGTTTCTTTGGTTACTTGTTTCTCATTGGAAAATTCGGTTTCCAGTTCGGCGGAAGCGTCTTTACCTAAAAGATTATCGTGAGACCCTATGTGAGTATAGGATTTATCCATGGTGATGACAGGATAGAATAGGATTTGAAAGTTAGGGCGGAGTTCGGGGCGGGTATGTGTGGCGATGGTTGAAGCTAGATGCCCTCCGGCAGAGGAGCCCATTATACCTATATCATATGGATTCAGATTCCATACATCGGCACTGTCGCGTGCCATTTTCATGGCAGCTTCGGCGTCCGAGATGGGGAGAGTGCGGTCACCATGAGGCATCCTATATTTCAGTACAATCAGTGCGATGCCTTGTTTGTTGAAGTAAGGTGCCCAGTCATAGCCTTCGTGGTTGACAGCCAGTCCGCCATATCCGCCACCCGGACAGGCTACTATGGCACGGCCTGTCGCTAGCTCGGGAGCCGGAAGGAAGACGCGGAGCGAAGGGGTGTCAATATCAAACGGTTGGGGAGCCTTTTGGGCGGCCAAGGGAAAAGAGGCTGATAAGAAGAACAGCAGGATTGTTAAAATAGAAAGTTTTAGTTTCATAATATATTGATTAATGGATAAAAACATATTTGGAGATACAAAGATACTTGTTTTTGTATTTGGGTCGGTTGTCATTGTCTTTAAAAAAACAATAGCCAGGTTTCCGACTTTGTTTATTCCTCCTCCAAAATTGACTATTTCTCGGTGAAATGGACCTTTTTAGCTAATTTTGGACTTAAAAATAGTGATTATTGTACCTCTTATACCTCTGTTTTCCTCTACATTTGCCACAAATTAAAATAATGTTAACTATCATAAATTACTAATTTAAATTTAATTCTATGAAGAAGAACCTCTTTAACGTTTTTCTAGTGTGTGTCTTCTGTATGGCAGCAATTCCAGATATGTTTGCCCAGCAGATAAAAGTAACAGGTAAAGTTACTGATAGTACTAACGAGGGGATGCCCGGTGTGAATGTACAAGTGAAAGGTACAACCACGGGAACCATTACAGATTTTGATGGCAATTATTCTATTGATGTCCCTGACTCCAAATCTACATTAGTGTTTTCTTTTATTGGCTATGTGACCCAGCAATTGCCGGTAGGAGGGAAAAAAGTATTGAATGTTCAGTTGAAAGATGATACTCAGACATTGGATGAAGTAGTGGTAGTGGCTTATGGTACGGCAAGAAAGAGTGATTTGACCGGTGCTACCGCCAGCTTGCGTCCGGATGCTAACGATGCTTCTAAAACAGCTTCTTTTAATAATCTGTTGCAAGGTAAGGTGGCGGGGCTGAATGTAACTTCATCTATGGCTGCTCCGGGAGCTGCCAGTTCTGTGACAATTCGTGGCGCTAACTCATTGCGTGGAGATAACCAGCCTCTGTATGTTATTGATAATGTCCCGCAATCTTCCACCGGGGAATTTGCAGAATCGGCTATGGGTGGCGGTGATTTCCAAATTGCGCAAGATCCTTTAAGTGCTTTGAATCCTGCGGATATTGAAGATATCACTGTATTAAAAGATGCCTCGGCTACGGCAATTTATGGTTCCCGAGGTGCGAATGGTGTTATTATCATTACGACTAAAAAAGGGAGGCAGGTAAGGCTAAAGTAAACGTGACTGCAAACTTTACTATTGCGGACGCCCGTAACCTGCATAATATGTTGAATCTGGAACAATACGCTGCTTATGCCAATATGAAGGCTAATTCCGGCGAGGAAAAGTACTATCCGCAAGCAAATGGCGAGATGCATTATGTGTATGGTGAAAACTTGGATAAATATAAGAAAGATCCTACCAACCCTGAATACTATCGTGTCTTGAGTTATAAGAACTGGCAGAAAGAAGCCTATTCATCCGCTTTCTCTCAAGTTTATTCTGCATCGGTCAGCGGAGGATCGGATGCAATGACTTATTATGTTTCGGGTGGCTTTAAGGATATAAAAGGTATTGTAAGTAATACAGGTATTAAACAAGGTGATTTGCGTGCAAACCTTACGGCTAACCTTTCAAAGTCCGTTACTATGGCACTTGCTCTGAATGGATCTATCAAACAAAATGATATGATGACCGGAGGTAATACGACAGGTGGTATTGCCGGTTCATTGGCACGTACAGTACTGGATACAGCTCCTTATGAAATTCCGGCAGACGACCCGACATTACAAACGGACATGGATGCAAAAACTACTGTTTATAGCTGGCGGGATGACTATGATGATATAACGGATGATAAAAGCTTTGGCGGTAGTCTGGATTTGAAATGGAATATTTGCAAATATCTTTCGTATAATCTTCGTGCCGGGGGAAATGTGAATATAAACGAACGTGCTCGTTGGTATGGTATGCAGCTCACTATCGGTGCTAATGATCAAGGTGTGCTAGCCATGGCTAACTTGAATAAGACCAATTATAATATAGAAAACTTATTGAATTTAAATATTGACTTGGCGAAAGGTATTCATCTGGGAGCTACTGCTGGTGTAACTTATGACGGACATACATTCTTGAATAAGAATGTGAAGGGTACTCGTTTCTCTAATTTTGACTTACGTACAAAAGGGTTACACCTTGCTTCTGTGAAGACTCATGAACAACCTACCCAAAAGGATTATCAGTTACTGTCTTATCTAGGTCGTATCAATCTTTCTGCTTATGATAAATATTTGCTTACTGCATCTGTACGTGCGGACGGATCAAGTAAATTCAAAAAGGGTAACCGATGGTCTTACTTTCCTTCCTTCTCTTTAGCTTGGCGTATGGAGCAGGAAGAATTTATGAAGAATATTAACTGGTTGAATCAAATGAAAATACGTTTAGGTTTTGGTGTTACAGGCAATCAGGGCATTAATCCTTATGCTACTTTCTCTGATTATTCACAAATAATAGATTATGCAAAAGCCACAGGGGATCAGATTTTGGCAATGGCGGTAAGCAATTTGCAGAATGACGGGTTGAAGTGGGAACGTACATCTTCTTGGAATGTGGGTTTTGATTTTGCTTTTTTCAACAGCCGTCTGTCAGGATCAGTAGATGTATATCAGAAAAAACTAATGATTTGCTTATTTCGCGTTCATTGCCTGCTTCCAGTGGTTTTGCAAGTGTGATGTTGAATCAAGGTTCGTTGAAAAACAAAGGTGTTGAAATTAGTTTGAATGGAGATATTCTCCGTAACTTGAACGGTTGGAGTTGGAGTTTGGGTGGAAACATTGGTTTTAATAAATCAAAAATTGGTGATCTGGGTTTTGCACCGACAGATTTTGGAACCTTGAAAAATGTGCGTGGATATCAGGGAACTTCTATAGGGGATCATTTTGGTATTGCTAATCTTTTCATTGCAGGTGAGGCACCGGGATTGTTCTTCGGATATAAGACTCAAGGTATTATTCAGCCGGAAGATATTGTAGATGGAAAAGTTGCTTATACGGCTGCTGACGGATCAACCAAATATTATTCCAGTTCTGTGGCCAATGACTTGGGAGCCGGTAATATAAAAGCGGTGGATATGAATGAGGATGGTGTTGTGGATGAAAAGGATAAAACCATTTTAGGCAATCCGAATCCGGACTTTACTTATGGTTTCCAAACTCGTATTGCCTGGAAAGACCTGTCTGTCTCGGCTTCTTTTAATGGTGTGCATGGTAATCAGATATTGAATACGAATATCCGTTATTATACGCCCTCTCGGCAAGCTGGTAATTTGACACAAGAAGCATTCCGGAATATCTGGACGGAAGAAAATCATTCAAATCTTTATCCGTCGGCTACGGCGAATGTAAAGAACGTGGTTTATGACCGTTATATTGAGGATGGAAGTTACTTGCGTTGTTCGGATATCACTTTGAATTATACATTGCCAAAATCTTGGATGAAGAAAATCGGCTTTCAGAATATAGGTGTATTTGCTTCGGTTAAAAATGCATTTGTCATCACTAATTACAGTGGATACGATCCGGAAATCAATTCGTTTGCTTTTGATGGATTACGCCCGGGCATTGATATGAATGCATTTCCAAGCCAACGTTCTTATGTCTTTGGATTAAATGTGGCCTTTTAAATAGTTTAACCGATAATTTTTTTGTAAAATGAAAAAACTAAAATATATATTTTATTAGCAGGTGCTTTGTTATTGGCATCCTGCGAATCGTGGCTGGATGAAGACCCGCAATATACGATAAATACAAAAACTCAGTTTAGTACTGTGGAAAATGCCAAACAGGCTTTGATGGGATGTTACGGATATATGTCGGCTGATAATGCTTATGGCCAGGCATGGCAGGAAGTAACATTTGGATATTGTGGTTTTGGATGGTCACAAACAAATGGCAGTTCTACAGATTTATTGGTCTCTATGGACGGAGGAATTGATGAAACTATAAACACAATGGCGTGGAGAGGGATGTATAAAGTGATTGGTGAAACAAATGCATTCATTGCCAATATTGCCGATAGTCCGTTAGAATCGGCTGATAAATTGCCAATGGAAGCGGCTGCTCGTTTTTTGCGTGCATTGGCTTATTACAATTTGGCAGTTACCTATGGAGATGTACCTTTAAAGACCACTCCCTCTGCTCATGACGGAGTAGCTGTTCCTCGTTCTCCTAAAAATGAGGTCTTTGAATTGGTACGTACTGACTGGGAGTTCGCTTATGAGAATTTACCGGAAAAAGATGATGACGGTTTTGCAACGAAGTGGGCAGCGAAAGCGTATCTAGGAAAACTTTATCATACTTTGGGCTGTCAGGGTGATAATACGGCTTGGGAGAAGGCGAAAGCGTGTTTTGATGAGGTAATGCCTAAATACCGGCTGGCGGATAAATTCAGTGATTTGTTTGTTGATTATGTACAAGGTTCTCCGGAATCTATTTTTCAATTGAATTTTGCACTTGCAGGTTCTACCACCCGTAACCGGGGTAGCTGGCTGGTCGCTCCTAATGGCTCTTGTAATGGGCAGGCTTGGGACCGCATACGTGCTTCAAAAGCTTTGTATGATTATTTTTGGGCTACTTATCCCGGTGATCCACGTATTGAAAGCACATTCCTGACTTATTGGAAGTCTTATGCCGGAGTAGGAAAAGGTGAGAAACCTAAAGAGGAGCCTATAGCTTCGGCACGCGATACTGTATATGCATATCCTTATTTTACATATACCATTGGAGGAGAAGAAAAACCTGCCGGATGGAAGAAACCCAAGTTGTATGTAGGACGGATTCCTTACGAGAAATTAGCTGATCCGGCTAGTCCGAAAGCTGAAGAACTTTATGCTATGATTGCCGATACGGCTACTGCGACTCCCGCTGAAAAAGGGTATTTGAAAGGCTTGTTGTCTTTGTTGGAAAATGCGACAAAAAAGCCATCTACCAATACAAAGTCATGGCCCTATTTCAAGAAACCGTGGGATCCTGAGCAGAGTGGTAATAACAGTCATAAGAATTTAATTTTGTATCGTTATGCAGATATGTTACTGATGGCAGCGGATGCATATAATGAATTGGGGCAGACTGATAAGGCGATAACATTTGCCAATGAGGTGCTGAAGAGAGCGCGTCAATCAGGAAACGCGTCTCAGCCGGCTGACTGGAGGAGTGGCTTGTCTAAAGAACAAGTGCGTGAGAAAATTTATTTTGAACGTATTTTTGAAGGTGCCGGTGAACCGGAAATGTATCAGAAAATGCGTTTACGCGGCACAGAGTTTCTGAAAAAAGCTTTTGAGGTCAACAATGGGCATGGAATTATTCAAGAATCAGTGGCCAATAATCCTAAACGGAACGGCAATTGGGGAGAACGTATTTTTAATGATGGAAATTTGAATGATGAAAATTTCTTGAAGAAAAATTTATTGCTCCCGGTTCCGAAAGATGAGATAGACACCAATTCAGCTCTTGACTATAGTGACAATAATTATGGTTATACTAATTAAGGAAATATGATAGAACGCTTTATTCAATAGGTCTTTATTGGATTTTTCCGGATGCAGGGCGCACCTGCGCCTTGCATCTGTTTTTTTCTGTCTGTAACCTGTTTCTGGACATTCTCAGATATAAAATAGTCATTTCCAGACAAGAAACAATAATATAACTTGTATCTTTGCGGATGTTAATTCTTTGCTTATTTAAATTTATGAATATGAACAACCTACAATCAGGATTTATTTTTTTCTTTGACCGGCATTACTGCTGTGGCATCTCTGTCATCATGCGCTTCACAAAAGAAAACTGAGGAGCAGAAACCTTACAACATCGTGTATATAATGACCGATGACCATACTGCCCAGATGATGAGTTGCTATGACAAGCGTTATATGGAAACGCCCAACCTTGACCGCATTGCTAATGATGGAGTGCGTTTTACAAATAGTTTTGTGGCCAATTCATTGAGTGGTCCCAGCCGTGCCTGCATGATTACCGGCAAGCATAGTTGTGCTAATAAATTCTATGATAATACCACTTGTATATTTGATGGTTCGCAACAGACTTTTCCGAAGCTGCTGCAACAGGCCGGATACCAGACCGCCCTTATCGGAAAATGGCACTTAGAGAGTTTGCCCACAGGTTTCAATTATTGGGAGATTGTACCCGGACAAGGTGATTATTATAATCCGGATTTTATTACGCAAGACAATGACACCATTCAAAAACATGGGTATATAACCAATCTCATTACTGATGATGCCATAGACTGGATGGAGAACAAACGAGATAAGGACAAACCTTTTTGTATTTTAATTCATCACAAGGCTATTCATCGCAACTGGCTGGCAGATACTTGTAACTTGTCTTTGTATGAAGATAAAACTTTTCCGTTGCCCGATAATTTCTTTGATGATTATGAAGGACGCCCTGCGGCAGCGGCACAGGAAATGAGCATCGTGAAGGATATGGATATGATTTATGACCTTAAGATGCTTCGCCCCGATAAACAAACCCGTTTGAAGGCTCTTTATGAAAATTATATCGGACGTATGGATGAGGGGCAGCGTGCGGCATGGGATAAGTTTTATGGTCCCATTATTGATGACTTTTATAAAAAGAATCCTCAGGGTAAAGAACTGGCCGATTGGAAGTTCCAGCGCTATATGCGTGACTATATGAAAACAGTGAAATCGTTGGATGATAATGTAGGCCGTGTACTGGATTATCTGAAAGAAAGAATATGCTGGACAATACCTTGGTGGTTTATACTTCAGACCAAGGCTTCTATATGGGAGAACATGGTTGGTTTGACAAACGCTTTATGTACGAAGAATCCATGCATACTCCGCTTATAATGCGGTTGCCCAAAGGTTTCGACCGGAAAGGTGATATTACAGAATTAGTGCAAAACATAGATTATGCACCTACTTTTCTGGAATTGGCAGGTGCTCCTGTTCCTGAAGATATCCAAGGTGTTTCGTTGCTTCCACTGTTGAAAGGAGAAAAACCTGTTGATTGGCGCAAATCATTGTATTATCATTTTTATGAATATCCGGCAGAACATATGGTGAAACGTCACTATGGTGTACGTACAGAGCGTTATAAATTAATTCATTTCTATAATGATATTGATGTATGGGAATTGTATGATTTACAGGCAGACCCTACGGAAATGCACAATCTTTATGGTCAGAAAGAATATGAATCGGTTGTGACGGAGCTGAAGGCTGAATTGGCAAGATTGCAGGAGCAGTATAATGATCCGGTACGCTTTTCACCCGATAGAGACAAAGAATAAGAAAAATAGCATATATCATGAAATACGCTTGTTTGATTTTGCTATGGTCGTTATTTGCGACTATGGCCTTACCTGTTGACAACCTAATCCAATCTATATCTATTGTTCCCTGCCCGGAGAGTATTACTCCGGGTACAGGTTATTTTACTTTCTCCGGAAAAACAGACTTTACGGTAGAAAATGAGGAGCAGGCAGAGGTTGCACGCTGTTTCTCTGCTCTTTTTACCCAGGCGGCCGGATTTACTCCTTGTGTGAAGGTTGGAGAAAAGAAGGGAAAAATCAGTTTCCTTACCGATGACGCATTAAAGAGTGAGGCGTATCATCTGGAAATAACTCCCAGGCAGATAATAGTTAAAGCTTCAGATACAAAAGGTTTCTTTTATGCCTTGCAGACTATTCGTCAGTTATTGCCTGCTTCCATTGAGGGCACAGCGGTGGCGGAAACTGCGGATTGGAGCGTGCCGGCTATGACAATCAAGGATGAACCTCGTTTCGGATATCGTGGATTGATGGTGGATGTAGCCCGCTTTTTTACTCCGAAAGAGAATCTGTTTCGTATTATCGATTGTATGGGAATGTTGAAAATTAATACCCTGCATCTGCATTTGGTGGATGATAATGGTTGGCGTATTGAAATAAAGAGATATCCTTTACTCACTGAAATCGGTTCACGGCGTGTAGATCGTCCTGGAAAATCTTTTCCGGAGCGTCGTAATCCCCGGCAGGGTGAACCGACTGTAGAAAAAGGATTTTACACACAGGAGGATATCCGTGAGATAGTGGCGTATGCCGCCCGACATCAGGTTGAAGTGATTCCTGAAATTGAAATGCCGGCTCATAGTAATGCTGCGTTGGCTTCTTATCCGTTGTTGGCTTGTCCTGTGGTCGATAAATTTATCGGTGTCCTTCCAGGATTGGGAGGAAATCATGCGGATGTGATCTTCTGTGCAGGAAACGATAGTGTGTTCACTTTCTTGCAAGGGGTGATTGACGAGGTGGTGGAGTTGTTTCCCTCCAGGTATATTCATTTGGGTGGGGATGAGGCTCGGAAAACGCATTGGAAGGAGTGTCCGCTTTGTCAGGAGCGTATGCGACAGGAAGGCTTGGAGGACGAAGAAGCGTTGCAAGGTTATTTTATGGCGAGAATGAGTAAATATGTACAAAGCAAAGGGAAAGAAGCCATGGGCTGGGATGAACTGACCAATACCCGGATTCCCGACGGAGCAATTATTTATGGTTGGAGAGGCTACGGTCAGGCTGCCGTCAAGGCAGCGGAGCAAGGGCATAGGTTTGTCATGACTCCTGCACGTATCATGTATTTGATTCGTTATCAGGGACCGCAATGGTTTGAACCTTTGACCTATTTTGGGAATAATACATTGAAGGATGTATATAGGTATGAACCGATACAGAAAGAATGGAGTCCGGAGGTACGTTCCTTGCTGATGGGAGTACAGGCTTCTATGTGGACTGAGTTTTGCAATAAACCGGAAGATGTGGAATATCAGCTGTTCCCTCGTCTGGCTGCTTTAGCCGAAGTGGCTTGGACACAGCCTTGGCATAAAAATTGGAGAAGTTTTTTGGTAGCAATGGATAAATTCAACGAGCATCTGTCTGCTAAAGGGATTGTGTTTGCCTGTTCCATGTATAATATACAACATACGGTAACCCCTGTAAATGGAAAGCTACAGGTGAAACTGGAATGTGAACGTCCTGATGTGGAAATCCGTTACACAATGGATGGTAAGGAGCCGACAGACCGGTCTCTGCTATATAAGAGCCCGTTGGTGGTGACCGGTACACAAACTATAAAGTGTACGACTTATAGAGCAGGTCGGCAGATGGGAAAAACATTGACATTGCCTTTGGTTTGGAATAAGGCTACCGCCAAACCTGTTTTAGGAAATACACAGGCTGGGAAGATTTTAGTAAATGGTATACGTGGCAGCTTGCGCCAGTCGGATTTCGAATGGCATTCATGGGAAAGCAGTGATTCTGTCGCTTTTACTATAGATTTGCAAAAGAAGGAGTCGCTTCGTTCTGTATCAGTGGGATGCATAACGAATTATGGCATGGCTGCCCATAAACCGGCAGATATTGAAGTGTGGGTCTCAAATGATAATCGGGATTATCGTAAAGTATCCGGTAAACAGTTCACGGATGGAGAGATTTTCCGTGAAGGGACTTTCAAAGAGGATGTGGTACTTGATTTGAATAAGGAAATTGGCCGTTATGTGCGGATTATTGCTAAAGGAGCCGGAGAGTGTCCTGCAACTCATGTACGCCCCGGACAAGAGGCAAGGATTTATTTTGATGAGGTAATGATAGAATAAATAGATATATGAGAAATACATTATTATATTTTTTGGCTGCTCTGGTTATATTTCCAGTAATGGCGCAACAACAACCCGAATGGCAGAGCCAATATGCTGTCGGACTGAACAAACTGGCCCCTCATACTTATGTGTGGCCTTATCAAACCGTATCTGATATCCGTAACGGAGATTATGAATCTTCTCCTTATTACATGAGTCTGAACGGTAGTTGGAAATTCCATTGGGTAAAGAATCCCGATAACCGTCCGAAGGATTTTTATAAACCGGAGTTTTATACAGGAGGATGGGTGGATATTCAGGTTCCCGGCAATTGGGAACGTCAAGGATATGGAACAGCTATTTATGTAAACGAAACCTATGAGTTCGATGACAAACTGTTCCATTTTAAAAAGAATCCGCCTTTAGTTCCATATAAAGAGAATGAAGTCGGTTCCTACAGACGTACCTTTACAATTCCTGCCGATTGGGAAGACCGCCGTGTAGTTATCTGTTGTGAAGGAGTGATTTCTTTTTACTATATTTGGGTGAACGGACATCTGTTGGGCTATAATCAAGGTTCAAAGACACCGGCCGAATGGGATATCACTGATAAATTGAAGAAAGGTGAGAATACGGTGGCATTGGAGGTTTACCGTTGGAGCGCCGGATCGTATTTGGAGTGCCAGGATATGTGGCGGTTGAGTGGTATTGAACGTGATGTGTATCTTTACAGCACTCCTAAACAGTATATAGCCGATTATAAAGTAACCTCTTCTTTAGACAAACAACAATATAAAGAAGGTATTTTCGGTTTGGAAGCTACCATTGAAGGGCCTTCTACTTCCATGACTACCTTTGCTTACCGACTGGAAGATAAAACCGGTAAGGCGGTTCTGCAAGGTGAATATCCTATCAAATCGAAGGGATTGAGCCATTTCTTGAAGTTGGATGAACAAAGTTTGCCGGATGTGGAAGTCTGGAGTGCTGAGCATCCGAATCTTTATACACTGATCTTGGAATTGAAAGATGTAACAGGTAAAGTAACGGAACTTACCGGATGTGAAGTAGGTTTCCGCACTTCGGAAATTAAGGACGGACGTTTTTGCATCAATGGTGTGCCGGTTTTGGTAAAGGGAACGAACCGTCATGAACATTCCCAATTAGGACGGACTGTAAGCAAGGAACTGATGGAAAAAGATATCAAATTGATGAAACAGCATAATATCAATACGGTCCGCAATTCGCACTACCCTACCCATCCTTATTGGTATCAGCTTTGTGATCGTTATGGACTTTATATGATAGATGAAGCTAATATTGAATCACACGGCATGGGGTATGGACCTGCTTCATTGGCCAAAGATTCCACTTGGTTGCCTGCCCACATGGATCGTATCCAACGTATGTATGAGCGTTCCAAGAATCATCCGGCTATCGTCATCTGGTCATTGGGGAATGAAGCCGGAAACGGTATTAATTTCGAACGTACATATGACTGGATGAAGTCAGTGGAGAAAAGTCGTCCTGTACAATATGAACGGGCCGAACAGAATTATAATACCGATATCTATTGCCGTATGTATCGCAGCGTGGAAGAACTCATGGCCTATGCCCGCCAGACAGAACCTAAAGTCTATCGTCCTTTCATCATGACAGAGTATCTGCATACTATGGGTAATAGTGGCGGAGGATTAAAGGAATATATGCATGTATTCGAAACCGAACCGATTGTTCAGGGAGGTTGTATCTGGGATTGGGTGGATCAATCTTTCCGCGAGATAGATAAGGATGGTAAATGGTATTGGAGTTATGGTGGGGATTATGGTCCGAAGGATGTGCCCAGTTTTGGCAATTTCTGTTGTAACGGGTTGGTCAATGCAGTCCGCGAACCGCATCCGCACCTCATTGAAGTGAAGAAGGAGTATCAATATATCAAATCGGCACTGACCGATCCTAAGAAGCTGACAGTGGAAGTCAAGAACTGGTATGACTTTACCAATTTGAATGCCTATACGTTGCACTGGCAGGTCATGGGGGATGATGGGAAAGTGATAGCAGAAGGAACTCGAAAAGCAGACTGTGCCCCTCATGAGGCTGTAACATTCTCTTTGGGTGCTGTAAAGTTGCCTTCTACGATTCGTGAGGCTTATTTAAATCTGTCTTGGACGCCTGATAAGGCAACTCCCTTTATTGGAACTCATGACGAAGTGGCCTATGACCAGTTTGTACTGTCTGCCAACAAAGGGTACCGTGCGCCGGAAATCAAATTGGCTGATAAGGTGAAGATAGATATTGATCCTGCAACCGGCGCTTTACGCTCTTATATATATAAAGGTAAAGAGATGCTTTCATCTCCTGTAGTTCTCAGCCTTTATCGTCCTGTTACGGACAATGACAGCAGGGAAAAAACAGGAGGAGCCAAAGTTTGGAGGAAAGAAGGTTTGGATAATATGATTCAAAAAGCTACTTTTGTCAAAGCATCTGAAACTGGTGGTAAAGCGGAAGTAGAGTTATGGAATGCTAAAGGCGTAAAGTTGGGAATGGCTACCTTTGTATATATCTTGCAGAGCAATGGTGCATTAAAAGTAAAGACAACTTTCTTGCCGGATACTTCTGCTGTTACTTCATTGGCTAGAGTGGGCCTGGCATTTGAAATGCCGTATGCCTATAACAAGGTTTCTTATTTGGGACGTGGTGAACATGAAACTTATATAGACCGTAATCAGTCTGGATGTATCGGAATTTACCATACAGATGCAGAACGTATGTTCCATTATTATGTGAAGCCCCAGGCTACAGGAAACCGTACGGATGTGCGTTGGATGGAATTGGCGGATGGAGGCAGGAGAAGGTTTGTCTTTCCGTTCGGATAAGTGTTTCAGTTC
>ENA-OQJB01000222-OQJB01000222.1-human-gut-metagenome-genome-assembly--contig:-NODE-222-length-33322-cov-4.085706_pt1 | contig 33322 bp, 25 predicted proteins | sample MGYA00242599_ERZ504765 | MGnify/ENA primary metagenome ERZ504765 (study PRJEB26092, sample SAMD00036354) | human gut metagenome | host: Homo sapiens | study: EMG produced TPA metagenomics assembly of...
GCTCTCAACCAAGCATATTGATGAAATATTATTTTCTTCAAATGATGAAATGTGCATTGCAATTGCTGAAAAATATACTAGTGACAGTAGACTAAGAATTATTCCGCGCCCAAACGAACTTTGTCTCAGTACAACAAATTTGCAAGATTTAATTTGTTATGTTCCCACAATAACTAATGCAGATCACATACTTTGGGGGCATGTTACTACACCATTAGTCGAAGCAAAAGTATATGATACAGCTATAGAACAATACTTATCAAAAATTATTAAAGGCTACGATTCATTAGTCAGTGTAAAAGAACTAAAGAACTTCCTTTTAAATCAAGAGGGTAAACTTGTGAATAACACAACGAATATACCTTGGCCAAGAACACAAGATTTAGAACCGTTGTATGAAATAAACCACGCTATATTCTTGGCAAAACGCTCTGTCTATACAGAACAAAAAAATCGTATAGGTCAAAAAACCTTATTATATATAATGGACGAAATACATAGCAAAGATATAGATTGGGAAGAAGATTTTAAGATAGCAGAAATAATGTATAAAACACTGTTGTAATATGAAAATTGTAACATTTGGTGAAATCATGCTTCGTCTTGGAGCTCCTGATTATCTACGATTAAATCAATGCAATAGCCTTGATATAAGTTATGCTGGAGCAGAAGCAAATGTAGCGGTATCACTCGCAAATTACGGTGTTCCTGTAGAATATATTACAGCACTGCCTGATAATCCTATTACTAGTAAATGTTTAGATGAACTTCGTGGAAAAAAAGTTAATGTTGATCATGTCATATTGTGTGGTAAAAGAATTGGAATTCTTTATATTGAAACGGGGTCCATCTATCGACCTTCACGCATTTTTTATGACCGCTCACATTCTTCTATTACTGAATTAACTCCAGGAATTATTAATTGGGAAAAAGTTTTCGAAGGAGCTACTTGGTTTCATTGGACTGGTATAACACCGGCACTTTCACAAAATGCAGCAAAGGTTCTTAAAGAAGCAATAGATATTGCAAACTCAAGAAAGTTAACAATAAGCTGTGACATTAATTATCGAGAAAAGTTATGGCAATATGGTAAAGAAGCCAAAGAAATAATGCCGGAATTAGTTGCAAAATCTGATATTATTTTAGGCAATGAGGAAGATTGCGAAAAAGTTTTTGGAATAAAGCCAAAGAATTTTGATGCAGAAAAGGTAAAAGATAACATTAATCCAGAGATTTTTAAAGATGTTTGCTCACAAATGATGAAAAAATTTCCTCATTGCAAAAAAATGGTTATTACTTTACGCGGAGCTATTAATGCAAATCATAATACTTGGGCTGGTGTCCTTTATGATGGTAATACCTTATATCAGTCTCCTATATATAATATTACACACATTGTAGATAGAGTTGGTGGTGGAGATAGTTTCATGGGAGCATTAATATATGGATTGAATACATATCCAAATGATAATCAGCATGCACTAGACTTTGCTGTTGCTGCTTCTTGTTTAAAACATACAATAAAGGGTGACTATAACCAAGTAAGTATAGAAGAAGTGGAAAGTCTTCTATCAGGAAATACAAGCGGAAGAATAAAAAGATAAAATATGAACTTTTGGGCTTTAATGATAAAAAAGGACGACATGATTATATCATGTGTTGAAAGAATACGTTCCATAATAATAAATTTTTCACCTTCATTTTTCTGGAGAAAACGACAAATGAGAAACATCACTCCAGTTGGAGTTGGAAAAGATATTTATATAATACTAAATGCACCATCTCTAAAAACCCAAGATTTAAGTGTCTTAAAAGGAAAGGAGACTATGTTTGTAAATCGTGGGTTTATGCATCCTATGTATAAGGATTTGCAACCAGCATATCATGTATTTGTTGATACTAAGATGCTTAAAGGAATATGGCCAGTATCATGGATTGGAGATATTCTTCAAATGAGCCCTAACACGAAAATATTACTACCATTATCATGGAGTAATATTAAATTTTTTAAGCCATATGAAAAGAGCATTTATTGGCTTAATTGGAATCTTCCTTTTTATAATTTGGGGGTATCTGGATCTTGTTTTTCTTTTGCAATTCAGCAAAAATTTGAACACATATATTTTACAGGATTTGATGCAACAGGTATAGGTCATGAAATGATAAAGACCGCAGACAGTCATTTCTATGGTAATGATAAGGAACTCGAAAATAAACCAACAGCACAATTTGCGATAGACCTCTTAATGCATTCACGTCATCTCCATGATTTAAATCGCTTAGCCCTTTATTGTAAGAACCACAAAATACAAATAACCAATATTACTAATGGTGGTTTATTAGATATGTTCCCAAAAGAAAATATTTTACCAATTTTAGACGTTTAAAGATACTAATAAAATGACATCAACAGGAAGAATAAATTATATTGATGAACTAAAGGGGTTCATACTATGTTTAGTATGTTTAGGACATATTGCTTATTCAGAACTTTCTTATGCTATGAATTAGATGTCTCTTATGAGAATGTTTACTTTCTTTTTCCTATCAGGATTATTGTTCTCACGAAGACGATTTCCAACGTTCAAGGATTATGCAATAAGTAAAACAAAACATTTACTTTTTCCCTACATTTGGTTATCATTATTTTTTCTTATAATAACTTTCCAAATTTATTCTGGTAATATTGATGAAGCATCACGTGGGCCCTTATTTATTAAAATAGAAAACATATTAAGTTTAGTAGGGATAACATCAAATTTCATATGTTCTTTATGTGCAAATTTTTTTAAAATTTTCATATTGGGAAATTCTTCTATATGGGCAACTCCATTATGGTTTGTTTTTACTCTATGGACTGTTAGTTTATTATATGCTTTTATTGACGAACGCTGCAAAAACAAAATACCATTAATACTGATTTCTATTATATGTATCGGTGCAATTGGATGGGGTTTAAGGAATAATCATAACATTCCTTATAATTTAGGTGCATCATGTACAGCCTATGTATATTACGCCTTTGGCTCTATATATAAAAGAAAAGTAAAAAATTTTATAGATAAATTAGGGAATTGGGAGATATTTGGATTAAGTATATTGGCCATTCTACTATACTCATTTATAGTTAGAGCTGGATATACCGCTAATTTGTCTCATAATGATTTAGGAAATAATATTGTAACATTTTATACAGGAACTTTTACAGGTGTAATATGGATGTTTCTAATATTTACATTTTTAAATCGTATAGGAATAAAAATCGGCATATTCCGATTTATTTCAAGGAATGCTTTAATAATATTACCATTACATTATTATGTGATAAAACTTATAAACTATCTTAATATAATACCTTTTAGTCATGGAAGCATATATTACTTTTTAATATCATCAATTGTAGTAATAATCGTTTGCTTTTTAGGATGTATATTGTTTAGAACCCAATTATACATGCTATTAGGTAAGGAAAAAATATCATTTAGAGAATGTTTTAACAAATAGTCATGACAAAATTTCTAAGTGATAAAATTAAGGTTCTATCATTTATATCCATTATTCTTGTATTATATATCCATTCTGGATTTCATAATTATCCAAATGAGATACAAGGAATGGTATTCAATTCTAATTTGCAGAATTTTATTAGCGGAATGATAGGACGATGTGCAGTTCCATTGTTTTATGCGATAAGTGGATACTTATTCTTTACAGATCTTTATGACGGAAGAAATGCTGATTACCAAAAGCTGTGGTTCAAAATAAAGAAAAGAGGAAAAACATTACTTATTCCTTATATTATAGCCTGTCTTTTTCCTGTCGTATTTAATTTAACATTAGAATTTATTCCTGGCATAGAACAATTTGTAAATAGTAAAGGGATTTCTAAAAATTTTCATCAGCCAATACATAAGATATTAAATTTTATATATTTTGATTCAGGAAACGGTAGTCCGTACGCATTCCATCTTTGGTTTCTTCGCGATTTAATATTTATAGTTATTTTATCTCCTATATTACTTTATGCAAGCGAAAAAACCAGCAAATATGCAGTTTTTGGAATACTATTTGTCCTGAACTATTTCACAATACCAATTCTGCCTTTGTTAGGTATGCTTTGGTTTATGTTCGGATATTGCTTTTTGGATAAATTATCAAATTTGAAATCTATATTTATTCCAGTTATTTTTACCATCTTATGTATAGCAGAGATATTATATCCATGTGAATTATGGAAACAAATAAAAATTCCAATAATTATGATTGGCATAACCTCAATATGGATTTTATATGACAAATTCTGTCCTAAGGATTTTGAAATTAAAAAGCATAATGTACTCATGACAGCATGCGGATTTACTTTCTTCATTTATCTTTTCCATGAACCTACATTAAACATTATCAGAAAAATTTTAATTATCCCATTCCATCATTCAAGTTTCGGATTTGCATTCAGTTATCTTGCAAGCCCTTGGATATTTGCAGCAATATGGATTATTATTGGCATTAGTTTTAAACGAATAATGCCACATATTTATAGTATTTGCACAGGTGGACGATAAGATATTTTACAAAAAACACAATGAAAATACTACATTACATCCCCAGTATTGATCGCACATCGGGTGGTGTCGGCGCATACATGCAACTGCTAACAACCGAGTTAGGAAAGTTGGTGGAACTCCACGTTGTAACCCATCGCGAGGCAAATCCGTTGACTTTGGAAAACTGCACCGTTCACTATATACCGAAAAATAACAATCCTTTCTCAAACAAAGGAAAAACGGAATTCTTAACTCTGCTCAATGATATCAAGCCGGACGTGTTTCATACGAATAGTTGTTGGTTACCATTATCAGCACGCACCACTATATGGGCTAAGAATATCGGATATACTGTAGTGTATACTCCACATGGAATGCTTGAACCGTGGATTATGAAACGTCATTATTGGACAAAAAAATTTCCCGCATCACTGCTATTCCAAAAACGAGGAATACAAATAGCAAACGTCATACACGCTACGGCAGAAAGTGAAAAACATAATCTTACGCAGCTAGGATGGAACAATAATATAGAAGTAATTCCTAATTGTGTGGAAATAGATAAGATCACAATGAAGGAGTCATGGATACGGAATAAGAATATCTTATTTTTAAGTCGTATCCATGTCAAAAAAGGTATCAACTTCTTGATAGAAGCTATAGCAAATTTAAAAGCAGATTTACAAGGATATACAATCAACATTGCAGGAGAAGGTGAAGAAAGCTATATCAATGAATTAAAGCAATTAGCCTCTAAATTAGGTGTTGCAGATTTAATTCATTTTATAGGAGGTGTATACGGTGATAAAAAGTGGGAACTTTTTAAAAAGGCAGATCTGTTTGTTCTACCTACACATAGTGAAAATTTTGGTATAGTGGTAGCTGAAGCACTTGCATGTGGTATACCCGTCGTAACTACCCAAGGAACTCCATGGCAAGAGTTGGAAAGTTATCATTGCGGATGGTGGACAGAAATAGGAACCGAAGCTACTACTAAAGCTCTCAAAGAGTTTCTGCAATGTACAGAAACACAACTAGAGCAAATGGGAAAAAATGGAAAAAAATTAATAGAAGAAAAGTATTCATCACAAAAAGTTGCTCAAGATATGGTTGAACTATATAAAAAAGTTTGTCTATAAACATGGAACTCAACATAGCAGAAAACCGCAATCATCTGAACTACTCCAAATGGATTTACGTAAAACGTATACTGTGGACATTCGGAAAAATCTTTTTTCGTAATTCTCCTCGTATAGCTTTCGGATACAGAAACACGATACTACGCCTATTCGGAGCTAAAATAGGAAAACATGTCCATATCTACTCCTCCACCATTATCTGGTTCCCATGGAATCTGGAAATAGGCGATTGGAGTGCCATTGGAGAAGAAACCCTGATCTATAATTTAGGTAAAGTAACAATAGGAGAAAAAGCTACTGTCAGCCACCGGGTCCATGTATGTGCAGGCACACATGACTATACCGATCCGGCTCTTCCCCTACTGCGTCCCGAAATCCGTATCGGTAATCAAACATGGATTTGCGCTAATACATTCATCGGTCCTGATATAGAGATTGGGGAAGGTGCTGTGATAGGCGCAGGTACAGTAATGGTAAAAGACGCAGAGCCGTGGGGAGTTTATGCAGGAAATCCGGCTAAATATAATAAAAAAAGAATATTAAAGAAATGAACATAGTTAAAAATAATTACATTAGGGGGGTAAAAACAAAGGTATTATTCTCTTAAAGTTCATTGCCGTCCTTTTTAATAACTTATTCACACATGGGAATATTATTTCCTAAATACGGTAGCTTAGTTACCGGTGGGGCAATAGGTGATGGTTTATTCTTTTTCTGTTCCGGTTTTACTCTATTTATGGGAAGACAAGACGACTTTCCGAATTGGTATAAAAGACGAATTAACAGAATTTATCCCACTATCATAATGTGGGCACTGGTATCGGCAGTAATTTTCAATTGGAATTGGCAAATTACAGACTTAATAACAACCCCTAAATATTGGTTTATACCATGTATTATGGCATATTATGTCATCTTCTATCTCATCCGTACTTATCTATTGAAGTATTTAAATCAAGTTTTTGGCATAGCTTTCCTGCTTGTGGCAATCAGTAGTTTCTGGGTATTAGATTTTAACCATTCGGTAATGTATGCCGCGGTTCCATTTATGAGAATATATTATTTTCTTTTTATGATGCTAGGCGCTATGGTAGCCATCAGAAAATACAAGGTTGTATCTCCTCTCAAGTCCGGAGGTTATGCTTTGGTAAGTCTTATTACATATTATGTACTTATGGGAATTTATAAAATAGATCCGTTCTTCTGTAAATTCCAGTTAATATCACTTATTCCGTTATTGAGTAGTATTTATTGGATATATAGATTTTGTGACACACCTCAGATTTATAAAATATTGGAATACAAATCAGGAGGAAAGTTTATTTATTTTATCTCAACTTTAACTTTGGAAATATATATGGTTCAATATGCCATCTTTACAGATAAACTCAATAACATATTTCCACTGAATATCATCATTATATATATCATCATATTTATTGCTGCATATCTGCTAAAATGCACAGCCCATCTTTTTTCACAGATATTCAGCAATGAGCCTTTCAATAACAAAAGTATATATCAAGTATAACGAAGCTATTATGAATAATTCCATAGCTGCCATCATTCTTACATACAACGAAGAGAAACATATATCCCGTTGTATCAACTCTCTTAAAAATATCTGTGAGGAAATATTCGTCATCGATTCTTTCAGCAAAGACCGAACTGTAGAAATTGCGAAAGAATCAGGAGCGCAAGTTTACCAAAACCCTTGGAAAAACTATGCGACACAGTTCAACTGGGGGCTGAAGAATTGTCCCATCACAACAGAATGGATATGGCGCATTGACGCTGACGAGTTTTTGGAGGGTAACTTGGGACCTGCCATGAAAAAAGCATTGGCGGAATGTAACAATGAGGTAAATGGAGTATACGTCCGCAAGCGTATAGATTTTATGGGCAAGCCTCTGTTACACGGGGGATGGTATCCTTCTTACCACCTGAAAGTATGGCGAAGAGGACATGGGGAGTGTGAGAACCGATGGATGGATGAACATATCCGCATCTTCAGTGGAACAACAATCACAGTGGAAGAGGGGAATCAAGTGGACGCCAATTTGAATGACCTGACCTGGTGGACAGAAAAGCACAATGGATATGCTACACGGGAAATGGCGGATATGCTGATGATGGAATACGGACTGGACGACAGAGGCAAAGAAGTACAGGCCAAGTTTTGGGGTACAGAGGAACAGCGTAAACGATGGCTGAAAGTGAAATATATAAAAGCACCGCTATTCTTACGTCCATTTATCAATTTCAATATACGCTACATTCTGAAAGGGGGATTTCTGGATGGAAAAGAGGGCTTTATATGGCACTTTTTACAAGGTTTCTGGTATCGTTTCCTGGTAGATGCCAAAATTTATGAAATAAAAAACGCTTTGGATGGAATGACAAGAGAATCAAGGCATTCATAAAAGAAACGTATTTAGATAAATAACCACTTACATTATAAAAGCATCAACACTATGAAAGTTTCAATTATCACCTCCTGCTACAATCGGGAAGCCACTATTCGTGGAGCAATAGAAAGTGTACTGGAACAGGATTATCCCTACATAGAATACATAGTGGTAGACGGAGCATCGAAAGATAACTCGCTGGCTGTCATCAATGAATATAAAAACGGGATAGATACAATTATTTCCGAACCGGATAAAGGTATGTATGAAGCGATTAACAAAGGAATACGTGCAGCAACAGGAGATATTATCGGTCTGATTCACTCCGACGATTTCCTGTTCTCATCTCACACCATCTCCGACATAGTGAAAACATTCGAGGAACAAGATGCGGATATGATATACGGCAACGGAGTCTTTGTAGATTATGACGACACCAACCAGATGATACGAAACTGGATAAGCGGACGGTACAGTAAAGAGAATGTAAAAAACGGATGGCTCCCACTCCACCCCACTGTCTATATAAAGAAGGAGTGCATGGATAAATGGGGACTTTACGACGAAAGTTATAAGATAGCCGCCGACTCGGATTTGCTGGTGCGCTATCTGTATGAAGCCAACCTGAAAGTATATTACCTGAACAAATACATCGTGAAAATGAGAATGGGGGGGCTTTCTACTGATGCAGGAAAAAGCAAACTGAAATGGGCGGAGGACTTGAGAATGTATAAAAGTCACGGAATAAAACCCATCTCGGCGCTGAAAGGCAAAATTCTTTCAAAGATTCCACAGTTCATTGAAGCCAGACTGCCGTGGAGTGAAATACCAGAAGCAGAGGAAGAAAGCCTGATACAACCTGCCGCCGCAAATAAAAAGAATGAAAATACGTTTACTAGTTCTAACCTTGCTGATTATCGGAGTTCATCAGCATATACAAGCACAATATATGCTGGGAACTACCGGTATGATGAATATTCCTACCGCCGACAGGCAGAAGCCGGGAACTGTGATGTTGGGAGGAAATTATCTGCCCAAACAGATGATGCCTGCACGATTCGACTACAACACAGGAAATTACTTTGTGAGCATCAGTTTCTTTTCCTTTCTGGAGCTTGCCTATCGGGAAACTTTAATAAAAGGGGACTATATATCATCCAAGCCTAAATACAATCAGCAGGATCGTTCCTACTCCATCCGGCTGTGTGTGTGGAAAGAAGGAAAGTTTCTGCCGGGAATAGCACTGGGAGCCAATGATCCAATAGCGGATAAAGGAGCCAACACTTTTCAATCTTACTATGGAGTGATAACGAAAAAAATCGATTTAAATGGAAATATTTTTTCAAGTAGTATAGGATATTACATTCCTGGTTCAGAAAATAAACCTACTAAAAATTTCGGCAATAAATACAAAGGTGTATTCGGAGGGATAAGCTATATACCCGCTTTCTGCAAAGAGTTGAAGATGATGGCCGAATATGACTCGGACGGGGTGAATGTGGGAGCAGCTGTCAGGCTGTGGAAACATTTGTCCATGCATGCTTTTACCCACGATTTTACTTGCGTATCGGGTGGTATACGCTATGAGTGTACCCTAATACATTGACGCAATGAGCAAATATTTAATAGCAATCCTCCTTTCGGCATGGAGCATCTCCCTCCGGGCACAAGTGGCCGAAAAACTACAGCAACTGGGAATGGAGAATATACAAACGGTAACGGAGGTGAACGGCAACACAACGATTGCTTTTGAAGACAATGTATATAGAGGTACTTACCGGGGAATAGGCAAAGCCATCGAAGCAGCCATGGAAGGAATGTACGGGGGAAATCTGCAAATGGTGGTGTTGGAGCACAGTATCCCCCAGCTATGCATTACGCTGAGCGATAAGGTGATAACCGAATATAAAGAGAAACAGATTACCATAGGGGAAGTGTACCGACAGATGGGAATCAGTTATGATACCGATGAAGCGATGGAGGTACTGAAAAAGACACACCGGACACTCAATTCATCGGCAGGGAAAGTAGACATTGTGGTCTATCCGGAAGTAAAACTGGAAAACTCCAGCTTTGACCGACTTTATACTTACTATGTCAACTTGGCTCCTGCCGTAGAGATGGCTTTATGGAAAGGGGCGGAACTGACAGCGCAAGTGGTATTCCCGGTAGCGACCAACCTAAAAGGACAGTATAAGAAGATACGTCCCGGAGTGATTGCACTGTCGCAAGAGTTTTGCTTCGGCAAAGGATTTTTGGGGCGAGTAACCGCAGGAAACTTTACCAACAACCGCATGGGGGTACAAGCGGAGATGAAATACCGCACAGCGAATGGCAGACTGGAACTGGGAGCTGTGGCAGGAGCTACTGTGCAATCAGTGCTGACCGATGACGAAGGATGGTATATCAGCCGGAAACTGCGGATGAATGCCGCACTGAAAGCATCTGTGTATGAACCTCGCTTCAATTTGCAATTTGATTTGCAAGCTGCACGTTATCTATATGGGGATTATGGAGTAAGAGGCGACTGCACCCGCCATTTCGGAGAATATGCCATCGGCGTGTATGGAATGTATACCGATGGGGAAATAAACGGAGGATTCCATTTTGCCATCCCTCTGCCCGGCAAGAAGTGGAGCCGTAACCGGGGAGTGCGTGTCAGGCAAGCGGATTATTTTGCCATGGAATACAGTATGGAATCCTGGGGCAGATATGCGGATGAAAAAATGGGGGAAACTTATCGCACCCGACCTGATGAGAACCGGAGTAACCGGTTTTTCCAACCGGAATATATACGCTATTTCCTGATAAAGGAAGCAAATAAATAGATTACTAATTTTTAAAAACGAAGAAAAATGAGAACAAGCAAGTTTTTTAAAACAGGTTTGCTGCTGTTTGTAGCAAGTTTGGGGTTAATAAGCTGCGGGGATGACGACAAAGAACCGGAAATTGTAGTTGACCCTGTAAGCGAAAAATGTGGAATATTACATTGAAGGTAAAGTAGTAGCGGATAATGCCGCACTGGACGGAGTCAGCGTAACAGCGGGAGAAGCTACCGCAACCACAGACGAAAACGGTCAATATTCACTGACAGTAAAAGATAAGAAAACTTATACGGTGAGCTTTGCCAAGGAGGGATATAGAACTGTTTCTGACGCATCAGTAGAAATAGCTAACAACGCTACCAACAGAAGTCTAGTAGCACTGAATGTGACTATGAGCAAGGAAGGCGTGGCTGTAGCTGTTGATACTGAAAGTGATAAAGTGATTACAGAAAAAGGAGAAGGGAAAACAGAAGATGCCCTGACCATCTTGACTATTCCCGCCGGTGCCGTATCAACCGCTACCGATGTAACTCTTACTCCGTATCTGGAAGCTGTTGCAACCGATGTGACTCCGGGCAGTAAGGAAGAAGCGATTCCCATGACTAATATTGCTATCAGTTCCAGCCAGGATGCAGCCTTAAATCAGGATGTTACCTTGTCTGTAGCCAATGCTAGTTCCAGCGATTATTATTTTGACGAAGTAGAGGTATACGAAAAGACTAACGCACGTGCTATCGGTGACTGGAAGAAATATGCCGACGCTGCTTTTGATAAAGCGACCAACAGCTACATAGCTACCATCAAAAAGGGAAGTTCACTGAATAAGGATTATTCTATCCGTGTAAAGAGTGAAAAGAATGTCAGCGAAACCAAGAACGATGAAATATTGAGAGAAGACAGCTACAGTAACGCAGGAAATATGAGCGCTACTACTTATGATATTCCTTATACTGCCAAATTAGGATGGGAAATCTCTGCATCCGGACTGGATGAAGGCGCTCTTTCATTGGTGAAAGCTGCCATAGCCGCACAAGAAGGTGGATCGGAAGGTGTATACACCGTAAACAAGACCTTTACAGCCCACGTAAGCGGTGACTATATTCTGTATTTCTCTTGCAAAGCCAAATATGTAGAAAAAGAGTACACTTTCTCTATTGCCGGTAAAAAGGTTACTGTAAAAGTTAAACATTATCTGGGAGTGGAATTTGTTTATACCAACCAAAGTTCAAGTATGCATGGTGGTGGCACTATAGGCTAAAACAATCTTTTCAATTAATACAAAATATGAGTAAAAAAGTAGCATTGATTTCAGGTATCACAGGTCAGGACGGTTCGTTCCTGGCCGAGTTCCTGATAGAAAAAGGATACGAAGTACATGGTATTCTGAGACGTTCTTCTTCATTCAACACCGCACGTATAGAACATCTGTATCTGGACGAATGGGTGCGGGATATGAAGCAGAACCGACTGGTGAACCTGCATTGGGGGGATATGACGGACAGCAGCTCACTGATACGCATCATACAGTCTGTACAACCTGACGAGATTTATAATCTGGCCGCACAAAGCCATGTAAAAGTAAGCTTCGATGTGCCCGAATACACAGCGGAAGCGGATGCGGTAGGTACGCTGCGTATGCTGGAGGCGGTACGTATATTGGGACTGGAAAAGAAAACCAAGATTTATCAGGCATCTACTTCGGAACTTTTCGGACTGGTACAGGAAGTTCCTCAGAAAGAGACAACTCCTTTCTATCCCCGTTCTCCATACGGAGTAGCCAAGCAATATGGTTTCTGGATAACCAAGAATTACCGCGAAAGCTATGGCATGTTTGCCGTAAACGGCATTTTGTTCAATCACGAAAGTGAACGCCGGGGCGAAACTTTTGTTACCCGGAAAATTACCCTGGCGGCAGCACGCATCGCACAAGGATTCCAAGATAAACTGTACTTGGGGAATCTGAATTCCCTGCGCGACTGGGGATACGCCAAAGACTATGTGGAATGTATGTGGCTGATTCTGCAACACGATACGCCCGAAGACTTTGTTATCGCCACCGGAGAATATCACACTGTACGCGAATTTGCCACCCTTGCTTTCAAGGAAGTGGGCATCGACTTGCACTGGGAAGGTGAAGGTGTGAACGAGAAGGGTATTGACACAGCTACAGGCAAGGTGCTGGTAGAGGTGGATCCCAAATATTTCCGCCCGGCAGAGGTGGAACAATTACTGGGAGATCCTACCAAAGCCAAAACGTTACTGGGATGGAATCCCCGCAAGACTTCATTTGAGGAACTGGTGGGAATCATGGTGAAACACGATATGAAATTCGTGAAGAAACTCCATCTTAAAGCAAGCTGTTAAATCATTAGTTAAAATTTCAATGGAGAAATCAGCCAAAATTTATATAGCAGGGCACCACGGACTCGTGGGCTCCGCTATTTGGCGTAACCTGCAAGAAAAGGGCTACACCAACCTGACCGGCAGAAGTCACAAGGAACTGGACTTACTGGACGGGGTTGCCGTAAAGGACTTCTTTGACCAAGAAAGACCGGACTATGTAATCCTTGCCGCCGCCCACGTGGGAGGTATCATGGCAAACAGTACATACAGGGCGGACTTTATCTATAAGAACCTGCAAATACAACAGAACGTGATAGGAGAAAGCTTCCGTCACGGAGTGAAGAAATTATTGTTTCTGGGAAGTACCTGCATTTATCCCAGAGACGCACAACAGCCTATGAAGGAGGATGCTCTCCTCACCTCCCCGCTGGAATATACGAATGAGCCATACGCCATCGCCAAAATAGCGGGTCTGAAAATGTGCGAGAGTTTCAACTTGCAATATGGTACTAACTATATCGCTGTTATGCCTACGAACCTGTACGGTCCCAATGATAATTTCAATCTGGAACGCAGCCATGTGCTGCCTGCCATGATCCGGAAAATACATCTTGCCAAATGCTTGAACGAAGATAACTGGGAGAACATACGCTATGATCTGGACATGCGTCCGGTGGAAGGTATAAACGGAGAGAGCAGAACAGAGGAGATACTGGCTATCCTGAAAAGCTACGGTATCAGCAAGGACGGGGTGGAACTGTGGGGAACAGGCACGCCACTGCGCGAATTCTTATGGAGTGAGGAAATGGCGGATGCCAGTGTATTCATCATGGAGCATGTGGACTTTAAAGATACTTACCGTCCCGGCACAAAAGAGATACGCAACTGCCACATCAACATCGGTACGGGAAAAGAAATCTCCATCGCCGGCCTAGCTCATCTGATAGTAAAGGAGACGGGATATAAAGGCAACATTACATTCAATCCGGAGAAACCGGACGGCACCATGCGCAAACTGACTGATGTGACCAAATTGCACGAATTGGGATGGCATCACAAAATAGACATAGAGGAAGGGGTGCACAAGATGTACCAATGGTATCTGGAATATAAAAAGAAATAAAGAACATACGCGTTATGGAAACTCATATCGTTATCATGGCAGGCGGCATAGGAAGCCGCTTCTGGCCCATGAGTACGCCAGAATGTCCCAAACAGTTCATTGATGTGACGGGATGTGGCAAAAGCCTGATCCAACTGACAGTGGAACGCTTTCAAGGGTTGTGCATTCCGGATAATATATGGATAGTGACTTCGGAAAAGTATAAGGAGACAGTAAGGAAACAATTGCCATCTGTGCCGCCTCATCATATACTGACGGAGCCGGTTGCACGTAACACGGCACCCTGCATCACATACGCTTGCTGGAAAATCAAAAACACCACCCTGACGCCAATATTGTAGTGACTCCTGCGGATGCATTGGTTATCAATACGGATGAATTCCGCCGGGCGATAGCCAAGGCACTGCTGATGACAGATCAAAGCAAGGCCATTGTAACCATAGGTATCAAACCTTGCCGCCCGGAAACGGGATACGGATATATAGCCGCAGGAGAAGAGGTGGATCAGGATATACGGAAAGTGGATGAATTCAAAGAGAAACCGGATTTGAAAACGGCACAGCAATATGTGGACGCCGGGAATTATTTCTGGAATGCAGGGATTTTTGTATGGAATGTAAAAACCATAGAAGAGGCTATACGCCGTTATGCACCGGGCATCGCCGAGGTGTTCGACAGGATTTATCCGGAGTTCTATACCGAAAGGGAAAAAGAAACCATAGAAGAGCTGTTCCCTACTTGTGAAAGTATATCCATAGATTATGCCGTAATGGAAAAAGCGGAACGGATTTATGTATTGCCGGCAGAGTTCGGATGGTCTGATCTGGGCAGTTGGGGCTCATTACATTCCTTGCTGCCCAAAGATAACCGGAACAATGCCATCGTAGGCGAAAATATCCGATTGTATGAATGTAATAACTGCATTGTACACACACCGCATTTGAAACAAGCGGTGATACAAGGACTGGACGGATATATCATAGCCGAGAAAGAGGGAACCCTGCTGATATGCAAACTGGCAGAGGAGCAGCGTATTAAAGAATTTTCGAAAGCATAAGGAATGATTATAGCAGTTGATTTTGACGGCACAATAGTGGAGCATAAATATCCCGAAATAGGCAGGGAACTACCCTTTGCCATAGAAACGCTGAAAAAACTACAACAGGAACGACACCGCCTTATTCTGTGGAGTGTACGGGAAGGTAAATTATTACAGGAGGCCGTGGATTTCTGCCGGGAGCGTGGATTGGAATTTTATGCCGTAAACAGCAATTATGCGGAAGAAACCCTGGAAAGTGATCATTACTCCAGAAAACTGAAGGCGGATTTGTTTATTGATGACCGCAATCTGGGAGGACTGCCCGAATGGGGGATGATTTACAGAATGATCCATGACAAATGGGGATACGAAGATATTTATCAAAGTTCAGATAATAAAGAAGAGAATAAAAAGCGAAGCTTTTGGAAGATACTTTTTTCCAAGATGTAGAATCCCCGCTTCCGAATGTAGTGATACAGGGGGAAGCCCATAAGAAAACTAATGTTAGATCAGAGGTAAGTACTGTTATCAGCGGATAACGGAAACTTACGAAGTAGTGTTGGTGATACCCGCCTGGGAAGGTAGGTATCACCTTTTTTTGATCTATACCATTAGTATTTGAATACTTGTTCTTTTCCGGGTTCTATGGTCATGGCTTTCATTCCTTTCCGGGTTGGAATGTTCAGTATTCCCTTTCCGCCGTCGGACTTGATACGGATTACTTTCTTATCCATATAGATATGGATATTGCCGTATGGAGTAGGTACTGTTCCTTCCATCCATTTCAACCCGCCCAGACAAGGGGTGACGGAGTATTCCTCGTAACCGGGTTTGGTGGGTTTTACTCCCAGATAGTATTTGCCCAACAAATAGATGGGGCTGGCTCCCCATGCATGGCAGAGGCTCTTGCCGTATGGACGTCCGTACATGGCCAAATGCTGGGTACCTGTTTCTTCGGGATTGTATTTCTCCCAAAAACTGGTAGCTCCTTCTTTCAACATACCGCCCCAATAGGCTTTCATTTCTTTCATTACCGATTCTTGTTCGCCCAAGGCGCACAGCGCTTCCAGTTCATAGAAACGCATATAAGGAGTGGTGATTTTCAAAATACTGTCATTCTGCAATACGGAGTGTTTGATGGCCTGCTGTTTATCGGCATTCAGATAATTGAAGAAGACAGAGAACATATTGGCGTAACGGGTAACGGACTCACTCTGCTTTCCCTGAATACGGTTGTGTACCATCGCTTGTTTCTGCTCATTCCAGAAAGCGGGTTCCAGCTTGGAACGTAAAGCGGAAGCCAGTTTCTCATACTTGGTTTTGTCTGCCGTATTGCCGGCCAGACTGGCACAAAGCGCCATGGTTTCCAAACTTTTGCAGAACAATACTTGCTCAAAGGAGAGTTCGCCCTTCTTGTCCAGATAACCGTCTGCCCAGTCTACGAATACCCAGTCACCGGTCATACCTTCCACCATACCGTTGGCGTTGGTACGTCCCAATACATAGTCCATCATGCTTTGCATACGCGGATAGAGTTGGGTTACAAAGTCTTTGTCACCAGAATACATATAATAATCGTAAATACTGAGAAACCAATAGAAGGTGTAGTCCATAATGGTATTGCTGTGGCTGGTCACAGGGTCTTTTCCACGAAGCAGCCAAATGGTACGTTTCACGGTTTCATTATCGAAGAACAGATAGTAGTTCATCAGATAACTCTGGATGGCATCACCACTCCATACCCAACGGTCGCGCTTGATGCCGTCGATAAAGAATTCACGGGTAGTAAGGTGCATGGTGTACGCTCCTACTTCCCAAATGCGGTTCAGCTCTTCGTCATTACATTTGAATGAGCCCCGGTACTCTTCGGGCAGGTATTCGTATTGCATGGAAACGTCCTGCATCGTTACTCCCGGATCGCAAGTGACATAGACATAACGGAAAGCCTTGCTATTGTCTAAAGTATATTCATCGTATAGTTTCCGTGTATTCCGGATGGCCAGATCGGTTATTTGCCCCGGCTCTGCCAGCAATTTGTCCAATGTTTCGCAATATTCCGTATCCAAGGCTTCTTCAGGACTTTCACCGTAATAGATATGGATCGTTCCTTTTCCCTTTACATCTTTCAGAGTGATATAACCAAAGGTTTCTTTTCCGAAGTCGTACAATACCCCCTCTTTCCGGGGAGTGGAGGAAACTGCTTTCATCGGTTTTCTAACCAATGAAAACTTGGAAGGCAGTTGGGTGGCTCCGTCAAAGTTCCAACACCCTGCATCCATATAAACGGTAGCAGAAGTATCACTGGCTTTTCCGCTTTCGTCTATCCATTCTTTATCCTCGTAGGTTACTTTCCAAGTTTTGTCCGTATTTACGGTTTTTCCTTTCACATAAATAGTGGGGGGAGTGGACTGATTCCACACTTTGATGTTCAGACTGTGTTTTCCTGCAGGGAGTTTCAAAGTGGAGGGCATACCGAATTGCAGTTTGCCATCCAATTTCACATTGTATTTTCCTTCGGCGGCAATGAAGATCTCTTCAGGTTCCGCCAGGTCCAATTTCTTGCTGAATTCCACTACCACATAATGGCTGTCTGTTTTCCAGAAGGGAGGGAAAAAAGCACCGCGTTCCGTACGGCGGTTGTTCATCTGGTTGCCCAGCCATATTTCATAATCACCCGGATACCAGATCCAGGTCTGGGCGGAGGCGGCAGCACTCAATGCAAGTGCTCCGACTAAAGTGGCAAGTCTGTTTTTCATAATGGTATCACGTTTTATTTTTCCTTCAAATAGCTATATTCCTTTGTCAGTCCGGCATTTGCCTTGATACTGTCGTTCACCATCGGACCATTGTTTTCCCATGTATTACCCGGACCATTGGCGTTCTTCAGAAACTTCTCTCCTTCCGTCCAGTTGTCCTTGACGGTGATAAATGAAGATCCTTCGTCGGTGTAAAGATAGAACCAATGATTGGGATCGTGTGCATAACCGGGTGAAAATATGTCGGAAACGCAATTTTCCGTAATCCGGCTATGGGGTTGCGAACCTAATGTATAAATACCGGCTACATCATACATGTGCTTGGCATAGTGATGAATCAGGTTGGCGTGCACGCGGTTATTGCGCATACAGTTTACTGTACGTGTCCACCCCCATCCCAGACTGATGCCCGAATAGGATACATCACTGATTTCATTGTGTTCGATATTGATATCACTTACATAACCGGCGCAAATGCCCAAAGTGCCCCAGTCTTCATTGGTCACATCATTGATATAATTGTTGGAAATGGTCAGTCCGGTACAGACCTCACGACGGTCGGCAGGATCGTATGGAAGATGTGTTTCGTGAGCGGCAGGACTGAAACTACCCGCCACAATACCGTTTCCGGCAATATCACGGAAAAGACAACCGTTTATACGTCCTCCACCGGTGGCCCATTCATAATCAATACCTGTAGAGCCCAAATGCTGGAAACGGCACTTCTCGAAATCAATATCCTGGGCAGCCTTGACTACGACTGCCGATGCCGGACGTCCCAACCAACCTTGATTATCCAGCTTATGATTGTTCTTACGAATCATAGAAGGACGGATTTTATACCCGTCTGTCATGTACATACCTGCCTGAAGAGGAACATGACCTTGCAAAGAGGGACGCATCCAGGTGGTATATTGGAAAGTAACATTGTCAAAACGAATGTGCTTTACCGGACGGTCTATAGTTCCTTCCACCCATACTAAAGTTTCGATGCCGGGAACTACGGCTTTGCTTATCTTCTCTCCTTTCCGAGGATAATAATATATTTTACGGCTTTCAATGTCATGATACCACTCGCCGGGTTCATCCAGCAATTCCATGGCATTGGTCAGATAGAAAGCCGAGTTGTGACCATCCTTAGTCACCATAGGACGCGGCCACGGATGTTCAAACTGGATGCGGCTTTCAGGATTATGGAAACGCACGGCGGCACTGTCTCCCTGTATTTCGACCGACTTGATACGGAGATTTGCCACACACCACATTTCATGAAGGACCATTTCGGCATATCGGGCCTTCTGTATTTTCTTTACAGCAGCGGCAGGTACCCACAGTATTTCGTTTTGGGGATCGTTGTTGATGATGCGATACATCTTTTCAAAGTCTGCCACATCCCTTGCACGAACAGCCTTTTGTCCATTGATCCACAGTTGCCGGAAATCCAGCGGACGTCCGTTAAACATAGGGACATCGGCTACCCACAACTTTCCTTGCTTCTTCCAGTTTCTGATTTCCACCCCACCATTCAGAATGGCATTTCCATCCGAAGTGATGACTGTAGGTGAAGCTTCCGTCCCGCTGTCCTCGGGACGAATAAAGACGGGTTCGTACAGATGGTAATCACCTGCCTCCATATGAATGGTGATGCCACCTTTTACACTCTCATCATTAAGACGACGAAGTTCCCTTGCCTGACGCAATGCGGCTGTAAGGGTGGCCTTCGGAGAGTCTTTGGTACCCGGATTCCGGTCATTACCTTTCGGAGATACGAACAAATCGGCTGCTGATAGTGTACAAGCTATCAGCAGCGCAGTAGTGGTTATGAATATTTTTTCATTTGTAAATCATTAGGAGTAAGTGGTTAGTGATTAGTCCGCGCCAAAGGCATCCATACCGTCATTTCAGCCTTTCCGCGATTTCCCCATGCATAATAAGGAATCAGACGGATATTGACCGGTTTGTCGGCCTTTCCTACCTCGCGGTACAATGTATCTTTCCACGATACCTCATCAACCAGACGGGCAGTACCATCCAACGCGACAATCGGACTGCCTTCAATGATTATTTTTTTCGGGGTCAACCGGATATCGGCAGGTATCAGCACATTATCTATCTTATGTCCGCCTTCTATATCCATACTTTCCAAACAATATACCAACGGGCCACGTTTTACCACTACCTGGTTACGGATTTCTTCGGCCAACGGATTTGCTTCCAGCAATTTTACAGGCATATCCATCACCCATTCCACACAGTCCCCTTTCTTCCAGATGCGGTTTACCTCGGCGTATGTATTCGCTTTCCAAGTTCCTTGCACCGGTTCACCATTTACCTTCAAAGTTGCTTTCTCGCACCAGTCCGGAACACGGAGGAACAAAGAGAATGCTTTCTTTTTGATGGTTTCGGAGCTTCGGTAACAGTCAGCTTCACAGCACCTTCCCACGGATACTCCGTTTCTTGCATCAGCCCGATCTTTCCCACTTCCTTCAAAGCTGTCGCCAGTGTATTCGCTCCATATAAATTGCAATATACCGCATTCGGAGTCACCGTATAAGCATAGTTCTGGGCTTGACAAACGGTGCGCAGCGTATTAGGCGGACAACAGAAGCAACTGATATACTCGGTACGTTCTTTAGGCCAGCGAAGTGTGTATGGCAAATCCGCACTGATGCGCAACGGGTTGGTATAGAAATATTTCTTTCCATCCAGACTGACACCACTCAACACACTGTTATAGAGGGCAGTTTCCACAATATCCGCATATTTGGCATCGCCCGTCACTTCCAGCATACGCCAGTTGAAAAGCATATTGCCGATATTGGCGCAGGTCTCGTTATGCGCCGTACTATTAGGCAACTGATAAGGACGGCCATAGCTTTGGTGTACTTTCTGAATACTGTCCGGTTCATAGCAGGTACCATCCGGCGAAGTACCGTCATACAGCGCACCGCACGCTCCTGTAACATACATCTTGCGGGTCACAATGTCTTTCCAGATGCTGGTCAGGTTTTTCATCAGTTGGTCTTCTCCTGTTTCGGCATACACATCGGTCACACCGGCATACAGGTAATTGGAACGCACGGCATGTCCCATCGCATTGTATTGCTGACGGAACGGAATACGGTCCTGATTATCATCGGTGCCATTTTCCACCATTCCACGGATATCAATCAGATTCTTGGAAAGTTCCAGATAACGGGGATTCCCTGTAGCACGGTACATTTCCACCACGCCCATATAATGGGAAGGACAAATAGCATTTCTTGCCAGTTCCGCAGAAGCGGTTTCATAGAAATGACAGAGGAAGTCTGTCGCTTTTACGGCAGCATCGAATAAAGTAGTCTTTCCGGTGGCACGGCGATGAATAATACCTGCCATCATCAGATGTCCCAAATTGTAGGTTTCAAAATTCAGACGATTGGCAAATGCACCTTTCTCGTCCTCACCGCCTACTTTGGTACCAATTACCGTCTGTTGCTGTTTTTCCGAATGAGTGTCAATCCCCTTATTCTTTTCCTCAATGATGACAGGGGTATGGATGTAACCGTCCGCACGCTGGGCTTTCACCACATGTTCAATGAAGTGGTCCATCAGTTTATCCAATTCGGGATCTTTCGTGACGGCATACACGGAAGCCACTCCCTCCATCCATTTATACATATCACCATCATGAAAGGGAGGTCCCCAATGTTCGCCTTCGCAAACACCGGCAGCTATTTCAAAGTTACGGAAACCATGCGAAACATCGGGATTGTTCCATGTATCCCACATACTTTGCAAGGAGGTATGGCTATATACATTGAAACGGTCGCCCCAAAAGCCATCTGTCCAATGCACAGCACCTAATTCCGTATTGGCCATCTTGGCAAAACGACTTTGGCTCATATCCGTCAGCCCGCCCGATTGGGCAAATGCTCCCGTAGTTACTCCGGAAGCCAGTAAAAGTAGTAGTCTAATGCTCTTCATAATAATCTGTCACTTATTCTTTTCTTTATAAAGAGAGGACGATAATAAGAAACGTTTGTACTCTATTTATAATTATTTCATATTCTGTATCTTTAGAAAGAGCTTTCATTGGCAGATAATGAAAGTCTGTTTTCAAAAAACGGGTTTCTGATTTTTATTTCAGACACCCGTTTTTTTCAAGTTCTCCAATACTTTCTATCAAAGAACTCCTTTATCCACAATCGTATTATTTCAGTTTGCTCAAATCCAACTCTTTATAAGCCACACGCTGACGGCGCCAGGTATATACGGCATGGAGTTTGCCATCCTTGCCCTGAATGATGGACGGATAAGAATATTGGCTGATAGGGCTGTCTTCCAATGTCATTACATTCTTCCAGTGAATACCATCATCCGAAACCGCCACACACAACGGTGTACGCGGCCCTTTCGGAGTGCCCGGCAATGTACTGAAATCATTATAAATCAATACGTGACGACCATCTTTCATTGTTACGGCATCCGTACCCGAATTATTATTGGGAACATCAAGCAAGGTAACTTTACTCCATGTTTCACCGTTGTCACTGCTCCATGAAGTAGCAATCTGTGCGTTACGTGTACGGCAAAGCACCTGCAAACGCCCATCCTTATGACGCAAAATGCTGGGCTGGATAGCATAAATAGGCTTCTCGCCTTCTCCTTTTATGGCTTCACCGCCTTCCTGATCGTCTACATTGGCTGCATTTGCCTTACGCAAAGCAGTAGGCACACTCATTTCCGCCTCTACAGGACCTACCATCTTCCAAGTCTTTCCTTTATCATCCGAAATTTCAAAATGGATACGCCATCCTCCATCACCTTCTGTACTGGAAGGACAAATAATACGGTCATCCACATACTCCGGCTTATTTTTAATAGGACCTAAGAAACCTTTTGGCAACGGTTCACGTTGGCTCCAAGTTTTTCCACCATCTTTAGAACGTACCAGCCAACCACTCCAATCGGCTACTTTCAATCCTATTTTATAGAACAGGATTAAATCTCCGCCGGGTATTTGGAAAAGCACAGGATTCCAACAAGCCTTGCGGCGTGCCCGGGATTTATCCCCTTTAAACGTAGAAACCACGGGGCCGGCATCCGCCGGAGTGGATTCTGCTGTAATGCCCGCCAAAACAGCTTGCGGATCATCCAGACTAAACACCCCGTCGGCAGCCAGATAAGGTGCGCTCCATTCCGTCGCACCCTTCGGCTTGCGACATACCCAGATACAACAATCCGGATTACGCTCTTTAGTACCTCCAAAGAAAGAAGCTACCAGGTCTCCGTTCTTCAATTCCACAATAGTAGCGCCATGACATTCGGGAAAAGAAGCTTGCTCGTATAAAAACTGATCTTCCACGATACCTGCACGGTTTTTACCTAAAGATGGATCCATACTAACCGAAAAATGATAGTTTCCCGAAGGAACACTCCATACGGTAGAGTTGCCTTCCCGACGTACAAAGGTAACGTCCTTATCCTTTACCGCCTTCTCGTCCAAGGTAGGAAGATAAACCAATGCAGTAGTATTACAAGGAATCGTGATATCCCATTCCAGATGCGTAAGAGTTTTCTTCCAATTACTAATCATCTTACCATATAAAGTGTTATGCGAAGCTTTGACATAACTCAACTCTTGGATGGAAAAATCCGGTTTAAAGATGATTTGTTTGTAAGCGGGCTGTGCCGGATTAAATCCGGCTAAATCACGGAAATACCAAGTCAATAGATCACCCAATATCATCACATGGTTACAACTGTTCATCCAACGATTGGCGGTATCACCGTTCCACAATTCCCAAATGGCAGTAGCTCCCTTTTCTATCATATAGCCATAACTGGGATAAGTTTTGTTGCTTGCCAACAAGAAAGCAACATCGCCACGCCCCATACGGGTAAGCTCACGCATCATCCAGTTCATACCTATCACCCCACTGCTGATGTGACCTTTATTCCGGGTAATAATGCCTGTTATTACATTTTTTTCCACTTCTTCCCTATAGGCTTCAGGCACCATATCGAAAGCCAGTGGCAGGATATTAGCCGTCACTGTATTGTTACCATAGAATATGCTGTCGGGATAAAGAACATGGGGCATTTGTACCGGAGAAGTTCCCTTCTTAACTGTAAGGAAACGGGCGTTGAAGCAGTCTTTAATTTTTGCTGCATCCTTCTCGAATTCCTTCGCCTCATCTTCCAAACCTTGCAAACGGGCGAACTTGGCCAGCATTTGCGATACCTTATAATAGTAGGCTGTAGCAATCAGCGCTCCATCCGTCTTGCGGGCAGGGTCCTGACTGTGAATCAATTCCGGTGATTCGGGAGGCATACACCAGTCACCGTATTTATCGGCGTTAATCACTCCATCCTCTGTAGTGAACTCACTGCGTATATGGTGCATCCATTTCTTGATAGCGGCATAATTTTTACGAATAGGTTCGATATTGCCGAACTGTTCATAAACCATATCACAGATTACCGGAAATGTGGATGACCACGTCATTTCCGATGTATAATAATTGTAATAAGCCGGACAAATATCAGGAATACAACCGTCTTCACGCTGCGCTTCACGGATGTCATCCGCCCATTTGGCATAGGTGTTTCCATTATTGAACATGAAACTTTCCCCCCACGTTCCCATAGCATGGTCGCCAAGCCAGGGCTGGCGCTCGTCACGCTGGGGACAATCCAAAGGCACTCCTTTATAATTACTGGAAATCCCCCACCAGGCATTCCGATAAACCCGGTTCATGATATCATTGGAACATTCGAAAGTACCGTTATCTTCCAAGTCATCATATACTACTTCAGCAACCAAATCTTCCGCTTTCAGATTTTTATAACCTGTCACTTCTACATATTGGAATCCATGATAAGAAAAACGAGAACTCCAGGAAGTGTTGTTTTCTTTACCGTTGCAGATATAATAATCCGTACTCTGGCTATGGCGGAGATTTTCCACATCCAGTTCCGTACCGTCATTCTTTACCCGTTCGGCATAACGTATGCAAATCGTATCTCCCGCAGCGGCTTTCGCTATGTTAATACGCACCCATCCTGCCATATTCTGACCGAAATCAATCATATAACGGTTACCATATTGCTTGAAGACAGCCGGCTTCAGCGTTTTCATCACTTTCATGTTGGGAGCGGTATTGCCACGAAGTGTACCATACGGCAATGAAACACGTTGCGCTTTCAGCCATTTGGAATCATCATAACCGGGCTGTGTCCAGTTTCCCAATTCCATACGGGCATCGTAAATTTCACCATCGTATTCATTATTGCTACGTATAGGCCCTTGAGCCGTCAAACGCCATTTCTCATCACTGTTGATGCGCTGTATACTGCCGTCGGTATATTCTATAATCAGATTCAAACGTAACTTGGGGTAACCAAAAGTAGGAATCTTATAAGGTTTGTAATTTTGACGCATAGTGTAGAAACGTCCGTTGCCCAGGGTCACTCCGATGGCATTGTCGGCATTTCCTCCGGCAACCTGTTTAGTGACATCAAAAGAATTGTAAAGCACAGTACGACGATAATCACTTGGAGCCGGCGCCAATACCTGATCACCTATCCGCTGACCGTTAATGAACAGTTCGTACATTCCCAAACCACACAAATGAAGGGTAGCATACTTTATCTCCTTGGCTTGCGTTTTAAATTCCGTGCGTAAATAACGAGAGCTCAAACGGCTGTGTGAATCTTCCCGATCCCATGCAAACGCAGCGTCCCAACCTATCCATCGTCCTTTCCAATGAATCTCACCTAAAGGTCCCATCCCCCATCGGGCAGGCTCGCTCCATTCTGTCTCACCTCGATTGGTATAGCTTTTCACTTTCCAGTAAACACGCTGATTGCTTTTCAAACGCTTCCCTTGATAAGGAATCCATACGGACGCATCGGATTCCACTTTTCCGGAATCCCACAAATCCCCTTTATCCTGTGCTAAAAGTTCAGGAGAAGAGGCAACCAAAATCCGGTAGGCGGTCTGCATCACATTTCTTTGAGAAGATTCCAGCCGCCAGCTCATACGAGGGACAGCAGTATCCAGCCCCATGGGATCTACCATCTGCTCGGTACGCAGGCCGGTAACCGAAACATCCGCTGCTTTCAACCACAACGGAAGTGCCAAAAGAATGATTAATAATACTTGTTTTTTCATGATATGCATATTTCTTACTTATTCCATTTCTGTATGGCATCCGGCAAGGCTGTCCAAGCTTTCTGCACATAATCCTTTGCAGAATCCACAACAATCAGAACCTGATCATTACCGCTCAGATAACCGCTATCATGCTGGAAAGAAGTGACTTTACTGTCAAACTCACCGATATATTCCAACTTACCGTCCTTTGCGCTATACCACCATGCATTCTTTTTCGCACCGCTGATTTTGCTCAAATCGATCTGCATAGGACGTCCTGAGTAATTGTAAACCAACAAATAGTCATTTCCACGGGTAGCGATGGCACGGTCATAGCGTTCGCCGTTAGTTCCCGCAATAACACTCTGATCGGGCACACGTTCAAAGAAAGGAAAAGTCAACATCAAGTTCTTCAGATATTTCATCTGATTGAAGCCGGGATCTTCCAAAGCATCCCACCATGCTTTCTTGCGTCCGTCGGCACCAAAAGAGGCTCCATATCCCGGACGGATAAATTGCATGATATCATTATGACCGTATGAGTGCCCGAATGATCCGGCGAATACCGACCAATAGGCATAACGACGCACATCGTGCTGATTCCAACGGGTTTCATTGGGATCATGCAGTCCCTGTGGAATGTCTTCATAAATAGGTTCATCATCAATTACTGGTTTCAACGGAGTCTTTGCCTGACTGGCTTCCACAAAACGCCAGTTATCTTCTTCCGTATTCTCTTCGATAGGATAGTCACCATCACCATTACGCTGCCCGTAACGACGGTGTCCGCTTTGGAACATATTGAAATCCAGCCATTCGCGGTCATTAAACCAAGTAGCCGACGTGGTACGTCCACGCGGATGGAAAGTCATCAGATGACCTTTATCTATGCTACGGATACTGTTTGCCAACGCATCCCATACCTCCGTCTTATTATCACCACGGATATCCCCTCCTATCATCCAAATAATATTCGGCTCATCCTTGTAACGTTCCGCAAGAAATTTACCGTATGCCACGGCTTCTTTTTCATTCATCAACCCTTGTTCCACGGGAGTTCCCCAAATACATACCATCCCTATATAGATGCCCCGTGAAGCAGCACTTTTAATAATATAGTCCATGTGGTCCCAATATCCATAAATCCCTTTGCGGTTGATATCCTTGAAATTAAAACCGTCTATCATGGAATACTGACCGTAAATATTCATGGAAGGCACACCGTTCAATACCTGCACCTGCACCATGTTATATCCGGCATCCTTGCACTTATTCAGATAGTAAGAAACCTCGTCACGATTCAAGCGTTGCGGCATCAGCCATCCAGTTTCACCCAACCAGAAGAAAGGTACTCCATTTTCATGCTTCAGGTAGCGTCCCTCCTCGGACACCACCAGTTTGCCATTCTTCCAGGGAATATACGTTTTCGCTTTCTGCGCCGGCAAGGAAGTAGAGTAACATAGCAATAAAGCCAATAAGGAAAGTAATGCGTGTCTGTTCATCATTGTATTTTCAAATTCGTTTATTAATTAACAATCTCTAAACAAGAGCTTTTATCAAAACAACAAGGTGTTAAAAAAAGGTCCTTATGTTTTTTAAAAAAGGCGGTTATCTTTTTTAAAAAGCTCTTGATCTTATGAGAAAAGATGAAGACTTTTTTGACAAATGTCCTCATCTTTCTCAGATTATTCCTACTACTTCATTTTCTCATATTCAATAGCCGCCAAAATAAAGGAACCTACTGACTTCGGATCATTCTCTATTACCGGCTCACCTATATAATAAGCAAAACTTCCATCCCGGTTTCCTTTACCGCCTAATCCGGCAACAGCACAACAGTTGGTAATAGTGTACGAACCATCAGGTTCTTCTTTAATGAATTGTTTGATCAGGCCATTAAAACCACGTTCTGCAGCCATCTTATATTCCGAAGAAATATATCCTTTATTCACTGCTTTACACAAGAAATACACAAAAAGCGATGAAGCAGAAGATTCCAAATAGTTTCCTTTACGGTTATTTTGGTCAGTCACCTGCCACCATACCCCTGTTTCAGGATCTTGATATTTTACAATACCTTCGGTCAACATATTTATGATCGTCATTATACTGTCACGTCCTTCGAACTGCGCCGGCATATAATCCAATACATCCACCACGGCAGCGGCATACCAGCCTATACTGCGGCTCCAGAAATTGGGTGAGCATCCGGTTTCCTTATTTGCCCAATTTTGTGTCTTGCTCTCATCCCAACCATGATAAAACAAACCGGTTTTAGGATCATACGTTTTACGGGCAATCAGCTTTATTTGATTCACAATATCGGCATTGACCGTAGTATCCTTGAATACGTTACCATATTGAGCCAAATAAGGAGAAGCCATGAATATACCATCCAGCCACATTTGATGCGGATATATCAGTTTGTGCCAGAAGCCACCTTCACTGGTACGGGGCTGTTCGGTCAGTTGTTTACGAAGAGTATCCATCGCCACCTTATAACCGCCCGTCTCCCGTCTTTTCATAAAAATCGAATAAAATCTTTCCGGCATTGATATTATCAATATTAAAAGAAAGATATTTCATGGTCTTTATCTTACCGTCAGTGTCTATCAGACTGTCTGCATATATTTTTGCATAATTATAATAGGCTGTGTCACCGGTGTGTTTCCATTCCTCCAACATGGATTTCACCACCAGTCCGTGCGTATAGCCCCAACGAGGCTTTTTCGCTTTTTCTATCATCCAAGGCTCAGGGAAACGTTGCATTTCCGACTGAGCCATACGTTCGCTCCATTTGATTTCTTCGGTCTGTTTAGGAGTGGCAGTACATGCACACATTCCACCTACCAGCAACAATGAGCAAATAATGTTTAATCCTGTTCTTTTCATATTTCTTCTTTTTACTATTTTTCATCCTTACAATCAGTGCAAGAATCATCACTTACCTAAGAATATATATTCTTCACCTGCTTTGGTTTCCAGATCATAAAGATAAGTTTTTTTCAACTCAACTTTATTCAATTTCGCTTCTTTATTTATAATCGGTTGCAAGATTTCGGGTATGGCATACAATTTATTCGGATTCTCCCCTTTTGCCGTTCTCAGCCCTTTGCCTGCCAGCGGATTTAAAGAACGCAAACGACAGTTCCCCCCATTACGGGATTTCACCACCAACCGGCTCACTTTACCATTCTTCCAACTCAAATCCAATTCAAAACCTCCACGAGCTATAATCCCGTTCACGCTTCCTTCTTTCCATTGCGCCGGCAATGCGGGAAGTAAATAAATAAAACCATCGTGGCTCTGCATCAGCATTTCTACGATACCCGCTGTACAACCAAAATTACCGTCAATCTGAAAAGGTGGATGGGCATCAAACAAATTAGGATAAGTTCCTCCTTTTTTCTTCTCGTTACGTACAAGAGTCAACTGATCGGTTATCAGTTTATAAGCATGATCACCATCCAACAGACGAGCCCACAAACATACCTTCCATCCCATACTCCATCCGGTAGACGGATCGCCACGATGGATCAGCGAAGTACGTGCCGCATCAAACAATTCGGGAGTACGGTAAGGAGAAATCTGATTACTGGGGAACAAACCATAAAGGTGTGATACATGACGGTGCACATCCTGCGGATTGTCCCAATCTGTCATCCATTCCTGCAATTGCCCCCAACGTCCTATCTGCATGGGTACCATTTCCTTTAAACGCTGTTCCAAATGGGTGGCAAATTCAGCATCCGTACCCAATAATCGGGCGGTAGTGATTATCTGATTCCATAAATCGAATATCAGTTGGTTATCCAAAGTACACCCGGCAGCCGTAGTCGCTTTTCCATTACTGCCCGCATGAGTATTCTCCGGAGAATTGCTCGGGCATACCACCAACCAGTTATGTAACGGTTCCTTCACCATTATTTCATACAAAAAACTTACCGGCTTCTTTCATGATAGGATAAGCCGAACGGAGAAACTCCATATCGCCTGTATAAAGATAACGTTCCCACAAATGACGGCACAGCCAAGCTCCACCCGTAGGCCATAATCCCGACGGAGCCTTGTCTATAGCTCCGGTAACACGCCATATATCCGTATTGTGATGCAATACCCAACCATCCGCCCCATACATAATCTTTGCTGACTCACGCCCTGTTTCACTCACTTCACGAATCAGCTGTATCAAAGGCTCGTGCAATTCGCTAAGATTCGTCACTTCGGCCGGCCAATAGTTCATTTCAACATTGATATTACAAGTATATTTACTATCCCAGGAAGGAAATAATTTATCATTCCAAATGCCTTGCAAATTAGCAGGCTGCCCACCCGGCTGTGAAGAACAAATCAACAGATAGCGGCCGAAACGGAAATAAGTAGCTACCAGAAAATCATCCTTCGTTTCCTTGAAATTCTGCACACGCATATCAGTGGTTACCCCTGCATATTTGTCTATACCTAAATCCAAAGAAACACGGTCCATATATTGCTTGAAAAAATCAACATGTGCCTTACGTGATGTCACATAATCCTTACTTACAGCCCGGCGCAGATAGTTCTTCGCACGCTCCACTTGGTTACCTGTTATATCCTTATAATTAGTAAAGTTGGTAGCAATGGAAATATAAATCACAGCCTCATCCGCCCCTTCTATACTCAAGACTCCGTCACGACAAGCCTGGGTCCCTCCTTGACTACGTGCAGTCATACGTCCCTGAAATTCGACTTTCCCTTTTAGCCCCTCATGCCAAGAAGATACGCCCGAAAGGGTAACCTCCTCCCCTTCCGTCGAGACCATCACATCCTGATGCGGAGTAGTAAGATTGGCATTACAAGTAATCTTTCCGGGTTGGCTGGCAGTAAGACGCACCATAACTACCTGATCAGCAAACGAAGTCAATGTTTCACGCTGATAAGTCACCCCGTCCACCTTATAACGTACAATGGTACGAGCTGAGTCCAGGCTCAGTTCCCTATAGTAATCGGAATAACGTGTATGCCCCGGAAAAGAAATATGCAGATCGCCAAACGATTGATAGGGCATACCACTATTGGTTTTCGCCATTATTTTCTCAGTAGCCAATGTTTGTGCTTCAAGATATTTTCCTTCGAACACCAACTGGCGCACTTTGGGAATATATTCCAACGCATTGGGATTAGCATTATTATTGGGACGTCCTGCCCAAATAGTTTCTTCATTCAACTGGATATGCTCCACACCGGGATTGCCGAATACCATCGCTCCCAACCGCCCGTTACCCAGCGGAAGTGCTTCAGTCCAAACTTGAGCGGGTTCATCATACCACAGTTTATATTCTTGTGCGGCAGCCTGCAAGTAAGAACTTGCCCATAACAGCCCCCCACTATCCATTTTATTTTCATATTGATCTCTAGCTTTTATTAAAGGGAGACGAAAAATAAAGACGGATGTACTCTGTGGAAAGAAATAAAAAGTAAATATCATGAAAAAACTTTCCCTAGTACCTCAACAAATCCGGCTTCTCTATTGTTATTAAATAAAACCATCTTATAAAATTAGAACTATATGAAAATAGCAGAGATTAAAGGAAGAGAGATTTTGGACTCACGTGGTAATCCCACTGTGGAAGTGGATGTTATATTGGAATCAGGGATTATGGGCCGTGCCTCTGTCCCATCGGGTGCGTCAACCGGTGAACATGAGGCTTTGGAATTACGTGATGGCGACAAGACCCGTTACGGAGGCAAAGGCGTATTAAAAGCTGTAGAAAATATAAATACTCTTATCGCTCCGGCATTGAAAGGAATGGACTCTATGGACCAACGTGGTATTGACAAAGCCATGCTTGATCTGGATGGAACTCCAACTAAATCAAAACTGGGCGCAAATGCTATTTTGGGCGTATCCCTAGCCGTGGCAAAAGCTGCAGCCAATTATTTGGATATTCCTCTTTACAGATATATTGGCGGAACAAACACCTATATCATGCCTGTTCCAATGATGAATATCATTAATGGAGGCTCACACAGCGATGCCCCTATCGCTTTTCAAGAATTTATGATTCGTCCTGTCGGTGCTAAAACATTCCGTGAGGCCTTGCGGATGGGCGCAGAAGTATTCCATGCTTTAAAAGAGGTATTGAAAAAACGCGGACTAAGTACAGCCGTAGGAGACGAAGGTGGTTTTGCCCCTGCGTTGGATGGCACCGAAGATGCTTTGAATTGTATCCTTGCCGCTATCGAAGCTGCCGGATATGAACCGTTTAAACATATCACCATCGGCTTGGATTGTGCTTCTTCCGAATTCTATCATGACGGCATCTATGACTATACCAAGTTTGAAGGCCCAAAAGGGGAAAAGCGCAGTGCCGCCGAACAGGTTGCTTATCTGGAAAAATTGAGTTGGGACTACCCCATTGATTCGATAGAGGATGGTATGGCAGAAAACGACTGGGAAGGATGGCGCATGCTGACCGAGCGTCTGGGCAATCGCTGCCAGCTGGTAGGTGATGACCTGTTCGTTACCAATGTGAAGTTCCTGGAAAAAGGAATCAGTGAAGGTTGTGCAAACTCTATCCTAGTAAAAGTAAATCAGATCGGTTCGCTGACCGAAACTCTGGATGCTATTGAGATGGCTCAACGTAACGGCTATACCACTGTGACCAGCCACCGTTCCGGTGAAACGGAAGATGCTACCATTGCGGATATCGCCGTAGCTACCAATAGCGGACAGATTAAAACCGGTTCACTGAGCCGTAGCGACCGTATGGCGAAATACAACCAGTTGCTCCGCATTGAAGAAGAATTGGGCAACCGTGCCGTATATGGATATAAAAAATAGCACGCAATTTTAAAGCGTAAGCGGTTTGTATCCCAAATTCCATAAACGAAGAATGCCTCAAGACGGATCGTGATGATTCCGGCTTGAGACATATTTTTGCACTATTATTTAATCACAACAGGGTTACAATGTTTTTCCTCCCATTCCTCCACCGTCATGGTTTCCGATGAAAAACTGATACC
>ENA-OQJB01000223-OQJB01000223.1-human-gut-metagenome-genome-assembly--contig:-NODE-223-length-33203-cov-2.836770_pt1 | contig 33203 bp, 27 predicted proteins | sample MGYA00242599_ERZ504765 | MGnify/ENA primary metagenome ERZ504765 (study PRJEB26092, sample SAMD00036354) | human gut metagenome | host: Homo sapiens | study: EMG produced TPA metagenomics assembly of...
ACCGGACGTAGTTTACTGCCTTGGCTGCGGCAACCGCCTTCTCCCCCATCTCCCGGCGCAATTCCGGCGTAAGGAAGGGTGACGGGCTTTCTTCTACCACCTTCTGATTGCGACGCTGCACGGAGCATTCGCGGTCGAAGAGGTGGATGACGTTGCCGTGGTTGTCGCCCAATATCTGGAACTCGATGTGGTGGGGTTCTTCCACGAACTTTTCCAGATAGAAACCGTGTCGTCTCCAAAGGAGGACATGGACTCGGAGCGTGCCGTGTTGTAGGCTTCCACCACTTCGCTCTCGTTATGGATAAGGCGCATACCTTTACCACCGCCACCCATAGACGCCTTCAGCATCACGGGATAACCTATCTCGTTGCAGATGCGCACGGCTTCTTCGGCACTCTGCAAAGGTTGTTCCGTTCCGGGAACCACGGGTACGCCTGCCGCAATCATTCGCTTGCGGGCAGCTATCTTGTCGCCCATCGCCTCCATCGTCTCGGCGGCGGGACCGATAAAGATAATCCCTTCCTCCTTGCAACGGCGTGCAAACTCCGAGTTCTCCGACAAAAAGCCGTAACCCGGATGGATGGCATCGGCACCGCATCGCTTTGCCGTGGCAATCACTTTTTCAATATTCAGATAACTCTCTTTTGCCACGGCCGGTCCTATCGGATAAGCCTCATCGGCATATGCCACATGATGAGAGGTGCGGTCGGCCTCGGAGAAGACCGCAACCGTAAGCAGTCCCATCTCCCGGCACGAACGCATGACGCGCAAGGCAATCTCACCTCTGTTGGCAATCAATACTTTCTTAATCATTTTACTTTTTCTTTAATATATAAAGGATATATATAGTCACACCACAATGCGGACATACCTTTAACAAAGGCATTCCATTTCTTGTTTAAATGTTCAACTAATATCTTCGTACTGTCTTCCTAACCCACGAGCAAAGGCAGCCTTTAATGAATGGCAGGTCTTCTGACTGACTCCTAATCCTGAAGCTTCCCGATATTTCAATGCATATCAGTGGCAAGGGTGTTTTTCATGATATAAACGGAGCTTCACAGCAGCGGGACTGTCCGGGATTTACACCCGATTCCCTTTTAATCCAGATGATGGAAACATGCATCCGGAACCAATTCGCGGGCAAAGATAACAAAAATTATCAGGAGTATTCGCAAACCTAATAGTTTTTGTTATCTTTGTCCCAGTTTTGGTTTCACCTCTCCCGGTTCTGTTGGAGATGAGTGATGAAAAAGGGAATCAGGTGCAAATCCTGAACAGACCCGCTGCTGTAAGTCCTTCCAAAATCTTTGAATATTCTACAAGCCACTGTCCGCCCGGCGGATGGGAAGGCATTCAAAGAGGGATAAGTCAGAAGACCTGCCAAGACAACATAGTTTTAGTGCTTTCGGGGAATAAAGCAACAAAACATTGAGTCGAGGCATTCTTTATCCATATAAAGGAATCTTTCTCTTTGTTCATTTTTTTCCTGAGGGCAAGTTACGAACGCTTATAAGGAACTGAAATGAGATTCATCACAGGACTGCTATTTACATTTATCTGCCTGCTTCCAGCAGGTAGTATGGCACAGAATAAGGTCACCTTATCCGGAAAAGTCATAGACCAGCACGGGACACCGATAGCCCAAGCCACCATCGCTGTGGAAAACACCACCTCCGGCACCTATACGGATAACCGGGGGAAGTATTCACTGCAAGTCGCTCCGGGTAAACATACCTTCGTCGTCTCCTTCCTGGGCTACCAAACCGTGAAACAATCCCTCGACATCCGGCAGGATAAAAACAGAACTTTACATTGCAGGAAAGTGCCGTAACGCTGAGTTCTGTCGAGGTTTACGGAAAGACCCAAACGCAGAAAGTGAAGGAAGGAGCCTTTGCTGTCAATGCACTCGACATCAAGCCGATAGTAAACTCACTGAATAACCTCAACGACCTGGTGAACCGTACAACGGGCATCAAGGTGAGAGAGGAAGGCGGAGTTGGCTCGGACTTTGACCTCTCCATCAATGGAATGTCTGGAAATTCAGTCCGCTACTTTTTGGACGGAATGCCACTGGACACCAAAGGAAGCGGTGTTTCCCTCGCCAACTTACCCATTAACATCATAGACCGGATTGAGATATACAAAGGAGTAGTCCCTGCCAGCTTGGGAACAGATGCACTGGGCGGCGCCATCAATATCATTACAAAGCAGGAAAAAAAGGATTATCTGGATGTATCTTACGGCATCGGCTCCTTCCATACCCACAAGGCAGACTTGAATGCACAGTTCGTAGAAAAGAAAAACGGACTAATAGTCCGGCCCACCGTTGGCATCAACTACTCCAAAAACGATTATAGAATGAAGAATGTACAGATGCGCGACGAAAGCGGGGACAACTTCATATATGGCAATCCCAAGCGTTTTCATGACGGCTACTTCTCGCTACTGGCACAGGTGGAAGCCGGATTTGTCAACAAATCCTGGGCTGATGCTTTCTTTGTTTCCGCCTCCTATTCAAAAACAGACAAGGAACTGCAGACGGGGTCTGTTCAAAACAAAGTATACGGAATGGCAGAAAGGAATTCCGATTCCTGGAACATCTCTGCCCGCTATCAGAAGTACAACTTCATCCTGAAGAACATGCAACTGAATGCCTCCCTCTCCCACACCTGGGACCATTCCTTGACCGTGGACACTGCCTATCGGAAGTACTATTGGGACGGAGGATACATCGTGAGCCAGCGCAACGAGATTATGGGCAAAGAACCATCCATGCGCCACTACAAGCGTCCGCTCACCATCATGCGCACCAACCTGGACTATCAGCTGAATACCCATCACAGCTTTAATCTGAACTACCATTTGAGCCGTACCGGAAACGACCGCTTCGATGACCTTGATACCAGCTTCGAGCCGTCAAAAGATGTGGTTACCAAACATATCCTGGGACTCTCCTACAACCAGTCTCTGTTGGATGGCAAGATGGAAAACGTATTCTTCATAAAAGACTACATCAACCATCCCAATATCCGGCAGACCGACCAATCCAGCGTGACCGGCTCGAAGGATGTGCAAGGCTCCACCACCAAGAACTACCTGGGTTACGTGCCGGACTCCGGTATATCATCGTGGAACCTTTATCCATCAAAGTATCCTACGAGCATAGCGTAAGACTGCCCATCGCCCGCGAGCTGTTGGGAAACGGTACCACCATCTATGCCAACGTGGCACTGAAACCGGAAAACAGCAACAACTTCAATGCCTCTCTGTTCGGCACATGGCACCCGGGCAATGGACATACATTCTATTATGAGATGAGCGGATTTTTCCGTAAGGTAGACAACTACATTCAGACCAGCATTGCCGAGAAAGAGGGTACAATGCAATATACCAACGTCCCGGCTGTCCATGTAAAAAGGTGCGGAAGGGGAAATGCGCTACGACTGGCAAGGCAGACTGCAACTCGCCACAAACGTCAGCTACCAGGACACTCGCGACCAGCAGAAGTACAAGGGTGACGGAAAGCCCTCTGCCACCTATAACAACCGTGTGCCCAACCGCCCGTGGCTATTCGGTAGCGTAGAGGCTTATTATACCTTCCGCAACATTGCCCTGCCCGAAAGCAGATTGCGCCTGGGTTGTACCTATCAATGGGTACACTGGTACTTCCTGACCTGGGAAGCTTACGGCGCATATGATAACAAGGCACGCAGTTCCCGCCCGAGCACATCTGTAATGCCGACATCACTTACTCATGGAGACGCGGACGCTATAATCTGGCTTTGGAGTGTACCAACTTCCTCGACAAGACAGCCTATGACAACTACAAGCTGCAGAAGCCCGGACGTGCTTTTTTTGCTAAATTCAGACTATTCATTAACTAATCATTTAATAATTCATTCAAAAATGAGAAAATTCAAATTTACACTGATTGCCTTTATGGCTGCCATGATGGCACTGTCATTCACAGCGTGTTCCGATGATGACCCGGAACCTAATCCTAATCCCGACCCGGAAGTCAATGAGGATAACTATCACTTCGACCTATTTGTCACCGTAGACAAACACGGTGGGATGAGTAGCAAGAATACCACTATTGTCCATAGCGTCAACTCATTGGCCGCAGAGCAGGGTGTCATCACTGTGAAAAGAGAAGGTTCGGAACTGGGAGATTATTCCATGGAGACTATCTCAAAAGGAAAATATTACTACCAAATACCCGCAACCAACGACCGTTTCGTAAAATATCAAATCAAGAACAATGCAGTTCAGGTTATTGCAGAACGTCCTTTCAAGGCCAACAGCTATAAGGTACGTTCCTACACACATGCCTGGATTGATGACAACACACTCGTCATCATGTCTACCAATGGTAAGAAGGACAAGATTCTTTATACGAAACTGAACGCAGAGGACTTGACTATCCTTGCTGAAGGTGAACTCAACATACCAGCCCCCACCAACTGGCTCAAACTGACAAGCTCCGGTATCCTCACCTACCGCAAATCAGACAACAGATTGTACTACTTCTACTATTGGAAAGAGACAGACGGTTTGACGAATATAGACCAGCAAGAGCCTAACTTCCATACAGCCATTATCAACCCCTCTACCATGGAAGTAGAAAAAGATGTGCTCTCTCCCATCGAATGCGAAATGGCAGGAAGCGCTTACGGAGAACTGATGCAAAACTGCGTAATGTACGACGAAGCAGACAATCTCTACCTAGCTTGTTTCCACGAAGAAGATAACGCTTTTTCAAAGGCATCCTGCTACGTATCAACAAAGGCGAAACAGAATTCGACACTTCCTACAACGGCTATCCCAATGCCGACGGCAAATTGCTGACCGTTCAATATCTGGAAGGGAACAAAGCCTTAGTGTATGCACGTAATGACAATGCCGATAGACCCGCTGCAGATAAGCAACCCGGCATCGACGCTTACTCTCACTACTACGCCATCCTCGATCTTACCACCGGAACCAAGACACGCTTAAGCTATGATGGCAAGGAAATCGGTTACAGCGGCGGTCGCTTCTCACAGCGTTCTGTCATCTTCAACAACAAAGCATACATTGGTGTAAACACTGAAGAAGATGCCAACGCCGTTATCTACATCTATGACATCAAGACCGGTAATGTAGAGAAAGGAGCCGAAGTGGACGGACGCTTCTACTTCGATATGATACGTGTCATAGAGAACGATTAAAACAAGCATCAGTATTTATGAAGAATTTGTTTGTCTTTTTATTCCTTTGTAATTTCCTCCTCCTCTGCCATGCGCACGGGGGAGGCAATTACGAGCACAGCGATATGCTTGCAAGTATGAAACCCGGTGACAAGGCCGCCCTGCTCATGGTGCACTTCGGCACTACGCATGACGATACCCGTGCCCTCACCATTGATGCCATCAACGCCAAGGCACAAGCTGCCTTCCCGGAGTTGAAGTTCCAAGAAGCCTATACGTCGCGCATCATTATCCGCCGCTTGAAAGAGCGCGGCACCACGAAGCTGACTCCACTGGATGCCATGCTGAAACTGCGCAGCGAAGGTTACACACACCTCATCGTGCAGAGCACCAACATCATTGACGGAGTAGAAATGGAATCACTCCGCAGGGATGTGGAAAGTGCACTGCCCTTCTTCAAGGAAATACGTGTAGGTACTCCCCTGCTCTACTCTATAGAAGATGCAGAGAAGGTGGCAGATATTCTGGGCAACCGCTACAACGCCCCGGCACAAGGCAAGAAAGTTTCCAAAGAACACTTCGTCCTTGTGGGGCACGGTACCTATACCCCTAGTACCGCCATCTACAGTCAGATGGATTATATGCTGAAAGCAGGCGGACTGGCCAATTTCCATGTGGGTACCATCGAAGGTTATCCTACCTTTGACACCATGCTGGCACAACTGAAAGCCGGGAAAGCCAAACGTGTGACCCTCATACCCTTCATGTTTGTTGCCGGAGACCATGCCAAAAACGACATTGCCGGAGAGTGGAAGGAGATGCTCGAGAAAGAAGGCTTCACCGTCAGTGCACAACTGGAAGGACTGGGACAAATTCCGGAAATTCAAGAAATATTCATTGACCATATCCGTTTCGGACTGAAGCACCGCATGCTGGACATCATGACGAAGAAGGCGGCCTATGCTGCCGGAAAAGACACTGAATAATATACCCATTAGTGGGTATTTAGTGTTCTTGAATCATCTTGTACTTTTGCAGGAAAAACGCGAACGACAATGAATGTTATCACCAAACTGATGTACTCTATTCATAGGATACTGGGCACTTTGCTCTGTATCCTATTTCTTATGTGGTTCCTCTCCGCCTTCGTGATGATGTACCACCGTTTTCCCCGTGTCAGCGCCAAGGAGAAAATGCAAAAGCTGGAAATGCTCTCCCAAGCCGGAGACTCACTTCCGGACATCTCCTCCGTCACAGCCTGCCTGCCCCGTGGCGTAAAGGTTAAGTCTACGATACTGAACCTCAATGCCGGACACCCCGAGTTCAGCTTTAGTACCACAAAAGGCACGCTTCATTTCCTTGCCGATTCCACCATCTCACAACCCTCTCTGGACAGCGAGCACCTGCACCGGACAGCAGCTTTGTGGTGTTCTTCTCCCATTACCCGTATCGACACCCTCCACTCTCTGGACCAATGGATTCCCTTCGCTGAACTGAAAAAGGAAATGCCCCTTTATAAAATATACTTTGCCGATGATGCCGGGACACAGCTCTATCTGAGTTCACAAAACGGTGAGGCCTTTACAGTTCTCCAACAGAAGCGAACGCTTCTGGGCATGGCTGGGTGCCATTCCCCACTGGGTATACTTCACCTGGCTGCGGCAGGACACCGTCCTTTGGACTAAGACCGTCATCTGGCTCACAGCTCTGGGTTGTCTCATGGTCATTGCCGGCATTTGGGTGACCGTAGATGTATGGCGTAAGACGCACCGAAGCCGCCATCCCAAGTTCTCCCCCTACCGAAAAAGATGGTATCACTGGCACTACGTCAGCGGAATATTTTTCGGCATCTTCGTACTGACCTTCACCTTCAGCGGCATGATGTCTTTGGCAGACATTCCCGAATGGATTCATAAACCGGCACTGAAGAAAGGCAGTGCCACACGCACGCTCCATGCCCGTGCCCCACAACCGGAGGATTACCCCTTGGACTACCGCCGTGTCATAGCCGCCTATCCCCAAGCTTTGCAGATAGAGTGGCGCAACTTCCGCGAACATCCCTACTACATCGTAAAAGATAGAAAAACGAGTATTACATCGATGCCGCCGACAGCCTGCCGCGTCCGTTACAACTCTCCGAAGAAGAAATCCTGAAAGGCGTGGAAAGCATTTATGCCTCCCAGCGTGATTCTTCACAACATATCCCCGGCATACGCATCTCCCTGCTCGAACATTTCGAGACCTACTATCGCGACATGAGCAATATGTATCGCGGACGTCCCCAGCTTCCCGTCTGGAAGATAGTGGTGGACGACCCGGACCGGAGTGTCTATTACATTCACCCGGAAACGGGAAGCATCCGCCATACAGATACTTCCTCCCGCTGGAAATACTGGAGCTATACAGCCCTGCACCGCATGCGTCTGCCCGGTCTGAACTCCAATGCCACCCTGCGCAAGACTGTGCTTTGGGTATTGCTGCTTGGAGGTACAGCCGTTTGCATCACGGGTGTGGCGTTAAGTGTGAATTATATAAGAAGAAAATGTTGTAAAAGACAAAAACGCTATTAACGAGAATAAACTTGTATGAATAAGAAAAGACTTGGAATATTCCTCGGCAGCATAGCCCTATTGATTGTCTGCAGCTTTGCGGCCTATCAGTACTGGCTTGCTCCTACACGTATACTTATTATCAACGCAACCCTGGCACAAGCTGCCGACATTGCCCTGAACAATGACTGCGCCCGGATAGAAGTCACCTGCATAAAAAAAGAAGAGGTGAAGGACCTTTCCGGCTATGATGCCATCGTGATGTACAGCAGAGGGCTATACCTTGACGACGGCCAGATTGCCGAAGTGGAACGGGTGGGTGCCAGCGGAGTACCAGTCTTTACGAATACGTTACGAAATTTCACCCTCTCCCTCAATCACAATGTTACCAATGAACAACAGCATACGCTACGGGAGTATCTCAAGAACGGCAACAAGCACAACTACCGGAATGCCTTACTCTACCTGCGCCACATCGCCACTCCCCACCGGTGGGGACACCAGGATTACGAGCCTCCCATCCCATTGCTGGAGAACATGTTCTACCACCGCGAATACGGCCGCTACTTCAGTACTCCGCAAGAGGTGACCGCCTATCTGAAAGAAAAAAATCTCTACCATGAGGACGGACGCAACCTTGCCCTGATTTCCGGACTCAACTTTCCGATGGAAGGAAACCGTGCCCACGTAGATTCCCTCATCACGTGCTTGACACAAGCAGGCTTCAATGTCTATCCTTTCACAGCCGGAGGTCAACCGCGTGCCGATATGATACGTACCCTCCATCCCGATGCAGTAGTCTACCTGCCTATGGGACGGCTGGGCAATGACTCACTCATCAACTGGCTGCACCAGGAAAACATTCCTTTATTCATGCCCTTCCCGCTGATTCAGCCCCAGAGGAATGGCTGGACCCGGATACCCCCGTCAGCGGTGGCACACTGACCGCCCGTGTAGTGGTGCCTGAGATAGATGGAGGCATGCTACCCCTCTGCATCGCTACCCAAAACGAAACAAACAAGGATACTATCTGTACACCGCTGAAAATGAACGGATAGATGCCGTAGTGGACCATATTACCAAGTACATGTCCTTGAGAGACATGTCCAACAAAGAAAAGCGCGTTGCTATCTGTTACTTCAAGACTCCGGGAAAAGACGCCCTGCTGGCAAGCGGTATGGAAGTGATTCCTTCACTCTATAACTTCTTGAAACGCCTGCGTTCGGAAGGGTACGACGTCAGTGGACTGCCTGCTACTGTAGAGGAGTTCGGCAAGCGGATACATCGTGACGGTGCCGTCATGGGTTCGTATGCCAAAGGAGCACAAGAACAGTTTTTGAAAACGGCACACCCGATATGGCTTTCTACCGAGCAATACGAACAATGGGCACACGAAGTACTCCTTCCCGAGAAATATCAGGAAGTGACAGACAGATATGGAGATGCGCCCGGCAATCTGCTGGTAACAGAGGACAGTATTGCCATTACCTGCCTGCAATTCGGCAATATCCTACTCTTCCCCCAGCCCCGCCCGGCATTGGGAGATGATGAGTTCAAACTGGTGCATGGAATGCCGGTAGCGCCGCCCCACAGCTACCTGGCTCCTTATCTGTATATGCAAAAAGGATTCAAGGCAGATGCAGTGATTCACTTCGGCACCCACGGCAACTTGGAATACACGCCCGGAAAGAATGTGGCACAGTCGCAGGCCGACTGGTCGGATGTACTGATTGGTAACCTCCCCCACTTCTATTTCTATACCACCGGAAACGTAGGCGAGGGTATCATTGCCAAACGCCGGACACATGCCGTACTGGTCACCCATCTCACTCCACCCTACGTGGAGAGCGGTATGCGCCAACGCTATTTGGCCTTGCTCGAAGATATTCACAAAGTGCTGGACGAAGGTACCGAAAAACACCGAACCCTAGGAATAAGTATCAAAAAAGAAGCCATGCGTCTGGGACTGCATCGCGACCTCAACCTCGACTCCATCTCCAGTGACCCCTACACAACCAAGGAGTTGGAACGTCTGGATGCCTTCACCGAAGAGATAGCCAACGAAAAGATACTGGGTGCGTACTACACCATGAACGAGCCTTATTCTGACCGCGACCTGCTGACTACCACTCTCGCCGTCGCTGCCGACCCGCTGGCATACGAAACGGCCCGCAAGGACCGCGATAAAGGCAAAATCACCACAGAGCAGTTACAAGACTTCACCTATATAGCCCACCACTACTTGCCTGCCGCCAGGAAAAGACTGACCGCCTTACTCCAGAATCTGCCCAAGGATACTGCATCTGTAGCACCGGAGCTTCGCCCCGCCCTACTCTATCGCGAACAGTTGCTTGCCTCCCCCGTCAACGAACAGAATGCCATGGTGCGTGCACTCAGCGGAGGAACCGTATTCCCTGCGCCGGGAGGTGACCCCGTACTGAACCCGAACGTTCTGCCCACCGGACGCAACATGTACAGCATCAACGCCGAGAATACTCCCAACCCAAGGGCTTGGGAAGATGGAAAGCGATTGGCAGAAGCGACTTTAAAACAGTACATCAGCAAGCACGGCGAATATCCTCGGAAAGTAAGCTATACCTTCTGGGCAGGCGAATTCATCAATACGGAAGGAGCTACGCTGGCCCAGGTATTCTGGATGCTGGGAGTAGAACCCGTACGCGACGCCCAAGGCAGAGTGGTTGACCTGAAACTGGTGCCCAGTGAAGAACTGGGGCGTCCGCGCATCAATGTGCTGGTACAAGTGTCCGGACAGCTACGCGACATAGCCGGTTCCCGCTTGAAGTTACTGACCGATGCTATACGTCTGGCATCGGAAGCCGGAGATGAGACCTATCCCAACTATGTGGCATCGGGTACACTGTTGCAGGAAAAATTACTGGTAGAAAAAGGGGCTTCCCCCAAACGTGCCCGTGAAATGTCTGTGATGCGTGTATTCGGACCGATCAACAGCGGATACAGTACCGGTATGATGGCCTATACCGAGCACAGCGGCTCGTGGGAAAGCGAAAAGGAGATAGCCGAAGGATACCTCAACAATATGGGTGCCTCTTATGGGGACGACGGAAATTGGGGAGACGTCCAGGAAGGTTTGTTTGCCTCGGCACTGTCCGAAACGGATGTTGTCATCCAGCCCCGTCAAAGTAACACATGGGGGCCCATCTCCCTGGATCATGTATATGAATTTACGGGTGGACTCTCGCTCACCGTCAAAACCGTGACCGGCAAGGAACCGGATGCCTATATGGCAGACTACCGCAACCGGACCAACCGCCGCATGCAGGATGCCAAAGAGGCCATTGCCGTAGAGACACGTTCCACCATCTTGAACCCTACCTTTATACAAGAGCGGATGAAAGGCGGGGAAGGTTCGGCGCAGATGTTCGGCGAAATCTTCCGCAACATCTTCGGCTGGCACGTCATGCGTCCGTCGGCCATGGACAAAGAACTGTTCAATGACTTGTATAGAATGTATATAAAGGATGAGAATAAGCTGGGCATTCACGAGTACTTCCTCCGCGTCAATCCCGCGCATTCCAGGCTATGACAGCCGTCATGCTGGAAAGCGCCCGCAAAGGTTACTGGAAAGCATCTGATGAGCAACTGAAAACTACTGCTTCCCTGCATGCACAAATCACACGCGAGAAGGGTGCCGCCTGCACAGAGTTCGTTTGTGACAATGCCAGGCTCCAGTCGTTCGTTGCCGACCAGTTGGGCAATAGCGAGAAGCAGACCTATACCCAGAACATGAAGGAGGTACACGAAGCATCCGCAACCGATGGCAAGGATGTCGTACTGAAAGAACACAAACTGACTTCCGAACAAACGGTACGTAAGAACAGAGTGAATGGAGTGATTGCAGGCAGTCTTGTCGTCATCACCTTCATCGGACTGGCCGTATTGTTGAAGAGAAAGAAAAAGAATAAATAGAAACAGAGTATTATGGAATACGTCATTCATCTGTTAGCCCTATTCATCGCCCTCAATTTTCTATTGAAGGTGGGGTTCTATCCACGCTGGGGAATGTGGACGGTTGCCGCAGGCTGTGCCTTTTTTGCGTGGCTGGTGACTCCATGGATGACGGAACAGTCCAAGACCGTGGTGGCATCTTTTTTTGCCTTCCGTCCACAGATGTTAAACTTGTCGGTATGTGTCACCCTGGAAGCCGCCGTAATGATAACTTTCTGTTTCGACTGTTTCGCAGAAATGCGTACCCGCAACACGGCATTCAAACAAGCAGTCACCCTCTTCCTGAAGCTATATCCCGGCATACTGATAGGCGGAGTAATATGCTATGTCCTGGCACTGCTGCTTTTCACTTTTCCCGGAATAGATTTCGGCAGTCTCTCATGGATAGCAGCCGGCGTTACTTTCCTTGCAGTTTGTGCTGGGAGCCTTCTGCTGCGGCATGCTATCGGTGATAAACCACTGCGCTTGGAAGTACTGTTCATTGTTAATATTTTCATTGTTATATTGAGCATCATTGCCACGGGCTATTGAAATAAATTAAAGAATTAAAACTAAAAGATATATGGAAACAATCTCAAACACACTGTTCTGGATTTCAAACGGGCTGCTGGTTCCCGTCGTAGTCCTGCTGCTGCTATTCTTTCTACGTGCCATTATCCTTGCGGGAGGTTTCTTCGGTGAGTTCTACCAGCGGATGAAATTACAGAAGCAATTCACTGAAACACTGGAGAACATCACCCCAGAGAATATAGACGGACTGCTGCAGCAACTCCCATCGGCAGGCAACTCCCCTCTCCTCCGCAACTTGTCCAAATTGTCCGCACACCGGGACGACGCTGCCTACTGCGAACACCTGCTTGCCAACTATGAAATGGAAGCCGAGAAGGAGTTGGGACGTTCGCGTACATTCATCAAACTGGGTCCCATGTTGGGACTGATGGGTACCCTCATCCCGATGGGTCCCGCACTGGTGGGGCTGGCACAAGGAGACATCTCCTCCATGGCCTACAATATGCAGGTGGCTTTTGCCACTACAGTGGTAGGGCTGGTCATTGCTGCTGTCGGCGTCATTACCCTGCAAGTGAAACAACGCTGGTATGCCCGCGAAATGAACGACTTGGAATATCTGTACAAAGTGATAAGCCGCCAAACGGCCGAAAAGGAATAACGGACTAACGATACGAAAACTATGAAGAGTAAGAGAAACAGATTACTGCACAGCGATTCGGACTCCGACCCCATGGGTACGGTAGCCAATCTTTTTGACGTAGCGATGGTCTTTGCCGTAGCCTTGATGGTGGCTCTCGTCTCCCGCTTCAATATGACGGAGATGTTTTCTAAAGAAGACTTCACCATGGTGAAGAATCCCGGAAAGGAAAATATGGAAATCATTACCAAAGAAGGGCAGGAAATCAAGAAATACACTCCCAGCGAAGACCAAAAGACCTCCGGTAAAAGAGGAAAGAAAGTGGGAGTTGCCTATCAGCTTGAAAATGGAGAGATTATCTATGTGCCGGAATAAGGGAATACAGTACCTATTAATAGCTATTTGGCCATCGCAGTATAACAACTATTAAGTATTTCACCCTCCGATAATGGTATGTACATTTGCAGCGTTATATAAAATAAAACAATATATGATAAAGAAAAGACTTCTCACAGCTCTCCTTATGGGAGGAATCATCGCCACCGGTGCCTATGCACAAGCAGAAAAAGGTGACAGCGACGATATGACCAAGAAAACTCACGAGTTGAACCCGGTGGTAGTAACGGGTACAGGTACACATCAGCGACTGAAGAATACCCCGTCTCCCGTATCGGTTATCACTGCCAACGAGATAAAGCGTGCCGGTATCACCGACTTCCAGCAGGCCTTGACCATGATGGTACCCTCGCTCTCCTTCCGTCCGAACGCGATGGGGTCCTATCTGATGATGAACGGACTCTCCAACAAACACGTACTGATATTGGTGAACGGACGCAAGGTCACGGGAGACATCACCGGTAACATCGACCTCAACCAAATAGATATGACCCGCGTCAAGCGCATCGAGGTGCTGAACGGAGCCGCTTCTTCCCTTTATGGTTCGGATGCCATCGGCGGTGTAATCAATATCATTACCAACGAACCTAAAGATGTGGTAGCCTTCAGCAGCAATAGCAGCTATACGAGAAAGAATCAATTCTCCCAAGGCTTGAATCTGGACATCGCCCAAGGAAAAATAAGGGTCCTATACTTCCTATAAATACGACCACTCCGACGGTTGGCAAAACAGCCATCTGACAGAAGATGGAGAAGACATCATCGAAACGATTGCCCCGCTCTCCCTGGGCTACAGCTCGAATAACTTTTCGCAGAAGTTTACCTATGATGCTACGGACCAGCTTTCCTTCTATGCCAACGGCGGATACTACAACCGCGGACTCGAACGTCCGGTAGAACGCGAAGACATCACCGGCGGAAGCAAGTACAACACTGCCTACGAAGGTTACAACTGGGGGGCAGGCGCCAAATACAAACTGAGTAAACGCAACGTTATCCAGTTCGACTATTCAGGAAACAATTACGCATCACGCTACAAATACCTGATAGAAAACAGCGGATACCTGCCCGGACAGTATGCGCTTACCAAGCTTCAGAAATTCCATGATGCCGAGTTGAAAGGTATCTTCGGTTTTACAACCAACAGCACTACGGTGTTCGGTGTAGACTATCGCCGTGAAGTGCTCCGCCGTCCCGACTCCGATTTGGACAAAAGTGTCTATACGACATCAGCCTACGGCCAGCATGAAGTGAAGCTATGGAACCATCTGACCGGTGTTGTGGGTGTACGCTACGACCATCACGAACAGACGGGCGGACGCTTCACCCCCAAACGTGGCAGCCATGTACAACATAGGCAACTTCAATGTACGTGCCACCTATGCTGCCGGATTCCGCGCTCCGGGAATCGACGAGCTCTACTACCACATGTTCAAGAAGACAATGGGTACACGGGCCACCATCTCATTGGGTGACGAGAACCTCGACCCCGAACGCAGCAACTATTACTCCATCAACATGGAATACCGCACCAACCGTTTCAGTGCTTCCGTCACCGGTTACCTGAACTATGTAAAGAACATGGTAACTTCCAAATCCACTAAATTCGATGACCTACCGGAAGCAGAGCAGAACCAGTTGCGTGAAGAGTTCCCCGAAATCGGTGACCTTTCATCCACGAAAAACCTAAGTGTCAAGAACTACTTCAATTTCGAGAAAGCTACCGTCAAAGGCTTTGAAGTGAACTTGAACGGCAATCTATTCCCGGGCTTCACCCTGACCGGAAACTATACCTACGCCTATGGACGCGGTCTGAACGAAGGAGGCGAATGGCAAAACATCGAGCGCAGCATACGCCATACAGCCACCATCACCGGAAACTATACACACAGCTGGAGCGACTATACCTTGAACCTCAACCTGAACGGTCGTCTGCAAAGCAAAGTCTATTATCCGGGTGACGCGGACGGCAATGCTCCGGGCTACGGCATCTGGAACCTCAATACCCGCCATACCTTCGACGGCTTCCGCAACTTTGTCATCGAACCGGGCATCGGCATAGACAATATCTTCAACAAGAAAGACAACCGCCCGCTGAACAAGAACTTCGCCTTGTATTCCCCGGGACGTTCGGTAGTAATCAGCCTGGCACTCAGACTAAAATAATTTCTCCATAACGCTTTTAGAAACAACAACAATTATGAGACATTTTTTCATCACTCTCTATTTACTCGGCATCAGCCTCTTCTCCTCCGCACAACAAGAGGAGAAGGCTGCTCTGCTCATCACCCATTATGGCAGTTCGGACCCTCAGACACGTGCCTTGACGCTCGACGTCGTGACCCGTGAGGCACAAGAAGCCTTTCCGCAGTTTACAGTGCGCGAAGCATACATCTCGCCGATTGTACGAAAAAGACTTGCCAAGGAGGGTGTGTACAAAGACAGCCCTACGGATGCACTGCTGAAACTTCGCGCTGAAGGCTACCGGACCATCTACGTCCAGAGCACCACCTTGATAGAAGGCAGTGAGATGACCTCCGTCCGCAGGGATGCAGACAAGCTCCGTCCCTTCTTCAAGGAGATAAGAGTGGGAAATCCCCTGCTCTACTCCGTCGAAGATTGCGAGAAGGTAATCGGTATACTGACCGCCGAACAGCCGGAAAAGAAAGAAGACATTGTCTATGTGGGGCACGGCAACCAGCTACCCAGCACGGCTACTTACACCATGCTCGACTTCATGATGAAAGCCCATGGACTGAAGAACTTCCACGTCAGCACCATTGAAGGATATCCTACCCTGGACGCAACCCTGCTGCAACTGAAAGAGACACGCCCCAAGAGCGTGACATTGGTTCCGTTGCTACTGGTATGCGGCAACCATACCAAGGAAGACATTGCCGGCGTGTGGAAGACGGAACTTGAAAAGCAAGGCTATCAAGTGAATGTACGCATGCAGGGACTGGGCGAAAACAAAGCCATCCGCCAGCTCTATATGGAACACATCAAAGCCATGCTAAAAGATTGATAACCAGCAAGCGTAAAAGGGCTACACCTTTTACATACCAAGGCTACACCCTTTGCTCCGGATGGCTACACCATTCCGGACAAAGGGTGTAGCTCTTTTCAATGTACACAGATTACGGACATTTGTAACCATATTACGGATTCCTCCTCCTGCGATATGGTACTTTCCGGATTATTCTCTACATTTGTACAAAACTAACAGGAACGTTTATGGAAGAAGTAATCAAGCTCAATGCAGTAGACCAATACAACAAGATGTTCGGTCTCGAAACCCTGCACCCGCTGGTCAGCGTAGTCGACTTGTCCGAAGCCACCGGATATCCCAGGCATTTCACCTTGAACTATGGCGTATACGCCCTTTTCCTCAAAAACACCAAATGCGGAGATATGCGCTATGGAAAACAGTTTTACGATTACCAGGAAGGCACGGTAACCAGCTTCGCCCCGGGCCAGGTGACCGAGGTCAACATGCTGGAAGGTATGCAGCCCAGCGCCTCCGGCCTGCTGTTCCACCCCGACTTGATAAAAGGCACCTCGCTGGGACAGGGAATAAAGCAGTATTCCTTCTTTTCCTATTCCTCTACCGAGGCACTGCATTTGTCCGAAGACGAGAAAGAAATCTTCCTCGACTGTCTGAAGAAGATTAAGATGGAAATCCAACGCCCCATCGACAAGCACAGCAAGGGTCTGATTGCACGCAACATCGAACTGCTGCTGGACTACTGCATGCGTTTCTACGAACGCCAGTTCATCACCCGCTCGGCAGCCAACAAAGACATCCTGATGAAATTTGAAGCACTGATAGACGACTATTTCCAAAGCGACAAACCGCAGACCGAAGGACTGCCTTCCGTGAAATACTTCGCAGACAAAGTGTTCCTCTCCTCCAACTATTTCGGAGATTTGGTGAAGAAGGAAACCGGAAAGACGGCGCAGGAATATATCCAGAACAAAATCATCGACCTGGCCAAAGAAATGATTATAGGAAGCGGGAAGACAGTCAGCCAGATTGCCTATGAGCTGGGATACCAGTATTCGCAGCACTTCAACCGAGTATTCAAGAAAAACGTAGGCTATACTCCGAGCGAATACCGGCACTTGCAGGTTTAGACAATAAAGTTTCACCACAGATTACGCGGATTAGCACAGAGTTTTTTCGGTTTCATCAAATATAAGTTCTATCTTTGTATGCCAATAGAACATATGGATATGAAACACCCCAAAATAATTGTTGCCGGCATCGGACCGGGCAATGAATCGGATATGACTCCCGCCGTAATTTCCGCTTTGCAAGAATCAGATGTAGTGGTGGGATATAAGTATTATTTCCAATTTGTAATCCCTTATCTCCACCCCTCAACAGCATGCATAGATACCGGCATGAAGCGTGAACGCGCCCGTGCCGAGCAGGCTTTCGAGCTGGCGGAGCAGGGAAAGACGGTCTGCGTCATCAGCTCCGGGGATGCGGGCATCTATGGTATGACGCCGCTTATCTACGAGATGAAGCGGGAAAGGAACAGCGACGTGGAAATCGTTTCGCTGCCAGGCATCAGCGCTTTCCAAAAGGCAGCCTCACTGCTGGGAGCTCCCGTAGGACATGACTTCTGTGTCATCTCCCTTTCAGACCTGATGACTCCCTGGGAGCGTATTGAAAGGCGTATCATCGCAGCCGCTGCCGCCGACTTCGTGACGGCAGTCTACAACCCCAAAAGTGAAGGACGCTACTGGCAGCTTTACCGCTTGAAAGAACTCTTTCTGCAGGAAGGACGCTCACCGGAAACGCCCGTGGGATATGTGCGCCAGGCAGGACGCCCGGAACAAGCGGTACACATCACCACACTGGGAGATTTCAATCCCGAAGAGGTGGATATGTTTACAGTCGTATTGATAGGCAACTCACAGTCCTACGAATGGAACGGAGCCTTCATCACTCCGCGCGGCTATTACCGGGACACGAATACCGAAGCCACGGGCATCGGGCAAGACATCATGATTCGCAGTTTCCGTACCATCGAAAAGGAACTGAAGAACAAACATATTCCCCTCGACCATAAATGGGCTTTACTCCATGCCATACATACCACCGCCGATTTTGAAATGGAGTATCTGCTGCATACGGACGAAGGTGCCGTAGCTTCCTTGTATCAAGCCATCGAGAAAGGCGGAATCAAGACCATTGTCACAGACGTCACGATGGCAGCCAGCGGTATCCGCAAAGGAGCTTTGCAGCGGCTGGGCGTAGAGGTGAAATGTTACCTTGGCGACCCGCGTACGGCGACGATGGCTGCAGAGAAAGGCATTACCCGTACCCAGGCAGGCATCCGCCTGGCTGTGGAGGAGCATCCCGATGCATTCTTTGTATTCGGCAATGCACCTACGGCACTTATGGAACTCTGCGACCTGATACTAAGGGCAAGGCACATCCGCGGGCATTGTTGTCGCACCGGTAGGCTTTGTGCATGTGCAGGAGTCCAAACACATGGTGAAACCCTTTACGGAAATACCCAAGATTATCGTAGAAGGACGTAAGGGAGGCAGCAACCTGGCTGCCACGCTGGTGAACTCCGTGTTGTGCTACAACGATGCGGAGCAGTTGCGCCCGGGCAGGGATGTGTAAGTGAAAAGAGACATTCCATAACATTACTTGTTACGACCGATAACATTACTTGTTATGCCCCCTTACATTACTTGATATTTTCATAAGATTACTCATTGAATGAAACACAGATTTATAATCATAGGAATGGATGACAACCGTTCCCCCTTCTTTCCACCGGAAGCACTGGCACAGATACGGAAGGGGAAGGTCTTCTCCGGTGGCATACGGCATAAGGAGATTGTCGGTCCTCTGCTGCCTGCCGGAGCCGAATGGATTTCCATCACCGTACCGCTGGACCGCGTCTTTTCCCGTTATGAAGAAATATTTGCCCGCTTCGAAGAGACGGCGACGGACGACTCCATCATTGTATTCGCTTCCGGCGACCCGTTATTCTTCGGTTTTGCCAATACCATAAAGCGTAAGCTTCCCGAGGCAGACATTCTGCTCTATCCCGCTTTCAATTCCTTGCAGACATTGGCACACCGCCTCGTCATGCCGTATGACGACATGCGCACCGTCTCCCTGACAGGACGCCCGTGGCAGGAGTTCGACCGTGCCCTCATAGAGCGTGCACCCAAAATAGGCATCCTCACCGACCGCGAACATACCCCGGTCACCATTGCCGCCCGCATGCTGAAATACGGGTACTCCCATTACACGCTATACATCGGCGAACATCTCGGCAATCCCGAAAAGGAACGCATACGCCGGATGACACCCCAGGAAGCGGTTTCCGGTGACTTCGAACATCCCAACTGCCTGCTGCTGGACAGCCATCTCGGACAATGCCGCACAAACTCCCTGCACGGTAGCGAAGCCCCAGACTTTCCAGTCCGTCCCTTCGGCATCCCCGATGAAGAGTTTGCACATCTTGACGGACGCGCCCGCATGATAACCAAGGCTCCCATCCGCCTGCTCACCCTGCAGGCATTGGAACTGAACCGCCGCCGCGTCTTCTGGGACATCGGTTTCTGTACCGGTTCCGTCTCCATCGAAGCCCGCCTGCAATTTCCTCATCTCGCCGTCATCTCCTTCGAGATACGCCCCGAAGGAAAAGAGCTGATGGACACCAACTCCCGCCGCTTCGGCGCACCGGGCATTACGGCGGTAACCGGAGATTTCCTGCACACCGACCTCACTCCCTTTGCCCGCCCCGATGCCGTCTTCATCGGTGGACACGGCGGACATCTGGAGGAAATGATAGAGAAAGTGAAACAAGTGCTGCACCCCGAAGGCTGCATCGTCTTCAACTCCGTATCGGCAGAAAGCAAGGAGGCGTTCTGCCGAGGAATCGAGCGGAACGGAATGGTGCTCCACCCTTCCACCCATATCGCCTTGAACGAATATAACCCCATTGAAATTATGAAAGCCACGCTTTCTTAAACATACCCATTATGAAAACAGCTATTATTCTAATCTCCGAAGCCGGTTTGAGCATAGCCCAATCACTGCTCAACGAACTTCCCGACTCCGAAATCTTCACCCTCAGGCACGAAGAGGGATGCACACATATAGAATCCGCCGGCAAATTCACAGCGGAAAACTTCAACCGCTATGATGCCTTTGTCTTCATTGGCGCCATGGGAATCTGTGTCCGCACCATCGCTCCTTGCGTGAAGAACAAATATACCGACCCTGCCGTGGTTTGCGTGGACAGTACCGGTAAATTTGCCATCTCCGTACTTTCCGGACACATCGGAGGAGCCAACGAACTGACCCACCAGGTAGCGAATATCCTCGGGGCCGAACCGGTAGTCACCACGCAAAGCGACTGCACCGGTCTATGGGGACTCGATACCCTGCCCCAACGTTTCGGGTGGTTTCCGGTCATCAACGCCGAGCCCTCCACCCTCCTGTTGGCAGAACTTGCCAAGACGCCCGAAGAGAAAAAAAGAGTATGCATGAACGAGCATATCAGCCTCTTCGTTTCCGGCAAGCCCACCGCCCTGCTGCTCACGGTGCGCAATGAAGGCACGGACTGGATGGAGGCGCACCTGCCGCCTCATGTAGAAGTATTCTACCGGGTGCAGGACATTAAACCTTCACGCTTCAAACTGATTCTGTGCGTATCTCCCCAAGTCCCCAACTTCCCGGAAATGCCTATGATATGCTACGTGCCCTGTGTCGTACACCTCGGCATCGGCCTTGCCCGGCTGGCAGGTCCCGTGCGGAAAGTGGAGAAAGAGATTATGAACACACTGAAGGAATACGGCATCATGCCCCAAAGCATCGCCTCCATCTCCACGATTAAAGCCAAAAGTGACGAACCGGTAGTGAAAGCGCTCCAAAAGAAGTTCCCGGTCTACTTCTATACAGCCGAGGAACTGGCAGAGATAGAGGTGCCCCATCCCAGCAAAACCGTCATGAAGCACATGGGCACCCCCAGCGTCAGCGAAGCCGCCGCCTTGCTGAGTGCAAACAACTCCCGGCTGCTGGTGCCCAAGAAGAAAGGAGAGAACTATACCGTGGCCGCCGCCCTCGACATAAGAACTGTGCGCCAGGGCCACATCGAAATAGTGGGTGCCGGCCCGGGCGACCCGGACCTGGTTTCCGTACGCGGACGCCAAATGCTGGAACGCGCCGACCTCATTCTGTATGCCGGCAGCCTCGTTCCCAAGGAGCTGACTCTCTGTGCCAAGGCCGGTGCTACCGTACTCAGCTCCGCTTCCATGGATTTGGAAGAACAATTTGAAGTGATGAAGAAGTTCTATGACAAGGGAAAATTCATCGTACGCCTGCATACGGGTGACCCATGTATCTATGGTGCCATTCAGGAACAGATGAACTACTTTGACCAGCACGGCATGAGCTACCACATCACCCCCGGCATATCCTCCTTCCAGGCGGCGGCAGCTGCCTTGAAGTCGCAGTTCACCATTCCGGAAAAAGTGCAAAGCATCATCCTAACACGCGGCGAAAGACGTACGCCCATGCCCGAACGCGAAAAGCTACATCTCATGGCACGCTCACAAAGTACCATGTGCATCTTCCTCAGTGCAAGCATTGCGGAGCAGGTGCAGGAAGAACTGTTGCAGGAATATCCGGAAACTACCCCCGTAGCTGTCTGCTACCACTTGACATGGAAAGACGAACAAATATTCAGGGGGGAACTCAAAGACCTTGCCAGAATAGTGAAGGAAAATAACCTCACCTTGACAACCATGATTGTCGTAGGCGAAGCCATCGGCAACCGTGAAGGTCTGTCACGGCTCTATGCACACGAGTTCAAGCATCTGTACCGGAAATAAATCAACGATTAATCACCCATAAACATTCAAACATGATATTAATATTTGGCGGAACCACCGAAGGACGCATAGCCATCCAAACCCTTGAAGAAGCCGGAAAAACTTTCTACTATTCTACCAAAGGGGATGAGCAGGACGTACTTCTGCATAATGGCATCCGCCTGCAAGGCGCGATGGATGCAATAGAAATAGAAACATTCTGTGCACAGCATCACATAAAGCTGCTGATAGACGCCGCGCACCCCTTTGCCACACAGTTGCATGAGACTCTGGAACAAGTCTCCGTGGAATCGAATATCCCCGTCATCCGTTTCGAGCGTATCTTCCCGGAACGCGATGAAGAACACATCACCTGGTGCAGGGATTATGACGATGCCATCGAGAAGATACAGAAAGAAAAGATTTTCATCTTACTTGCACTGACCGGCGTACAGACCATAGGTAAGCTGAAGCCTTTGTGGCAGAATGCTTGCTGTTACTTCCGCATCCTCGACCGTGACAGCTCGCGCAAGCTCGCCCGGGAACAGGGCTTCTCCGAGAAGAACCTCTACTACTACACGCCCGGAGAAGACGAGCAAGTCCTAATGAAACAGCTTCATCCCGAAGCCATCCTCCTCAAGGAAAGCGGGATATCCGGCGGATTCTGCGAGAAGGTGGAAGCTGCCCGGCAACTGGGTATACGCATCTTTGCCATCCGCCGTCCCGAGACATCCGGCAAGTTTATCTGTGTAAACGGCGAGCATGGCCTGCGCCGCATAGTCGAGAAACATTTACCCGACTTCTTCCCCCTGCGCAGCGGGCTGACTACCGGAACATGTGCCGCCGCTGCCGCCGTAGCCGCCACCTGGGATGTATTCAATATCTACTTCAAAAAGCGTCCTACAGAATTTCCGGTAGTTCTTCCCAACGGAGAAACCATACAGGTTCCCGTAGAGCCGCAGCACCATATTCCCCACTCCGACCTTCTGGAAAACGGTGACGGCATGTTCGAGACAAGCGCTACCGTCATCAAGGATGCCGGCGACGACCCGGACATCACCAACGGGATGAAAGTTGTGGCCAATATAGCCATACCTTTCCGCATAGACGACCCGCTGCCGGAAGACACTCCCCAGGACGACTACAACATCATCGTCTGCGGCGGCGAAGGCGTAGGTGTCATCACCATGCCCGGTCTGGGACTTGAGCTCGGTAGCTCTGCCATCAACGACACCCCACGCGAAATGATAAAGAAGAACGTCAAGCTATGGCTTGAACGCCTCCATATTGCCAAACAGCCCAATCCTATTCTCATTACCATCTCCATCCCCGGTGGAGAAGAAATAGCCAAACGCACCTTCAATCCCCGCCTCGGTATCGAAGGAGGCATTTCCATTATCGGGACCTCCGGCATCGTGAAGCCATTCTCCTCGGAAGCCTTCGTCAATTCCATCCGGAAGTCCATGGAAGTGGCAAAGGCAACCCAGAGCCCTCGTATCGTCATCAGCTCCGGCGCAAAGAGCGAACGTTTCATCAAGGCGTATTATCCCGACCTCCCCACCCAGGCTTTCGTGCATTACGGCAACTTTATCGGCGAAACCTTGAAAATAGCAGCCGAAGAGCAAGTACCGCACGTCACCCTCGGCGTGATGATGGGAAAGGCCGTGAAACTGGCCGAAGGCAATCTGGATACCCACAGCAAGAAAGTGACCATGAATAAGGAATTCATTCAAGACCTGGCACGCCAGACGGGATGCAGCGAAGAAACACTTGCCGCCATCGGACAGATGAACCTGGCGCGCAAACTCTGGGACATCATTCCCGAAGAGCTGCTGGAAAAGTTTGGCAAGGCACTGATTGAGCTCTGTCACCGGCACTGTGCCCCCTTACTGCCCAATGGCGAACTAACAATATTACTCATAACCGAAAACGGAAAAATTTACTCATGAAGAAGAAGATAATCATTACCGTCTGTATGGCAATGACCGTACTGACCGGTCTGGCACAAAGCCCGCTGTCCTTTCATGCAAAAGCAGGAATCGGTACCTCCCATTTTCATGGAAAACACTCCAGTAGTGACACCCAAATAGCTTACAAAGCTGGTGTCGGTACAGAATATGTCCTCAACAAGACCTGGGTGCTGCAATCCGCATTGGAATTCGTGTCCATCGGCGGTAAAGACGAGATAAGCCACATCGGCAAGGCCAAAATGCATGAACTGTATCTGCAAATCCCCCTCATGATAGCGGCCCGCCTCCATCTGGGCAAGGATTATCATGCCTTGCTGAGCGTCGGCCCTTATGCGGCCATAGGCGTGGCAGGCAAGACTTCCGGTGAGACCTACGATTATAGCAGCAGCAGTATGCAGGGAGGATACCAGTTCAAGATAGACACTTTCGGCAGTATGGTAGACGGGAAAATGGGTAACAACCGTTTCGATGCAGGTATTGCCCTGGGACTTACTTTTGAATACAGAAGATTCATCATCGGTGCAGAGACACAAGTGGGACTGGTAAAAGTCAATGAGCAGATAAACCAGATGATAGGTCATTCGGAAGAAGGAGGATATTTTCCCAAGAACTTCGCCGCATTCTTTACGCTGGGGTACCGGTTCTGGTAAGGGAACATTTTGCCATACAGAGTTGTTTAGTATACAAACAGATACTCAACAATATAAACTGAATAATATGGCAAAAAGAATTCCTATCCTGCTGGCAGCAATGACAGCCCTCACCTTCGCCCCTCAAACAGCAGAGGCATGTACCGGTATCACCCTGACGGCCAAAGACAATGCGCACGTCGTAGCTCGCACCATCGAATGGGGAGGCAGTGAGCTGAACAGCCAGTACGTCATCGTACCGCGCGGTTATTCGCAACAATCACTGACACCCGGAGGCAGTCTGTCCGGCATGGAGTTCACCTCACGCTATGGCTACGTAGGCCTGGCAGTGGAGCAAAAGGAGTTCGTGGCCGAAGGTCTGAATGAAGCCGGGCTCTCCGCCGGGCTGTTCTACTTTCCCGGATATGGCAAATACGAGGAGTATGACCCCACACGAAAAGCGTCGAGCATAGCCGATTTACAATTGGTATCATGGCTGTTGGGAAGCTTTTCTACTGTGGACGAGGTAAAGGAGGCTATTGAAAATGTGACGGTCATAGCCATTGACCCGCGCGCCTCCACCGTACATTGGCGGATTGCAGACAAGACCGGCCGCCAACTGGTATTGGAGTTCATCGACGGACAGCCCCGTTTCTATGAAAACAAACTGGGAGTATTGACAAACTCCCCCGGCTTTGACTGGCAGATGACCAACTTAAACAATTATGTGAACCTCTACCCGGGCAGTGCCGAAAGCAAATCGCTGGGCAATGTGACTATAGCCCCTTTCGGTTCGGGAAGCGGCTTTTTGGGAATTCCGGGAGATGTGACTCCCCCTTCCCGCTTTATCCGTGCCGCTTTCTACCAGACTTCTACACCGCCACAGAATACCGCACTGGAAACCGTTCTCCAATGTTTTCAGATACTGAATAACTTTGATATACCCGTAGGCATCGAGTTTCCCCTCGGCCAGGTTCCCTGCCAATATTCCAAGTGCCACCCAATGGACATCGGCCACAGATATGACAAACGGTATCATCTACTATCGCACCATGTACAACAGTACAATCAGAAGCATTGATTTGAGACAGATAGACTTCGGGCGCATCGAGTACCATGCAGCTCCCCTCGATAAAGTGAAGCGGCAACCGATAGTTCCCGTGAAAATTGAATAGGGACGCAGAAACTTCAAGATTGCCGCTGTTGCAGTTGTTCCGCCTCCTTCCTCTTCATCTCCGCCAGCACCCCGCAGGTCAATGGAATGGCGAGGAAGAAGGTCAGCATGTCCGACGCCGCCTGGCACATTTCCACCCCTTTCAGTCCTAAGAAATAAGGAAGAATGAAGATGAGGGGGATGAAGAACAGCCCTTGACGGGCAGAGGAAAGTATCGTAGCGCGTACGGGCTTGCGGATAGTCTGCAGCATCATGTTGCTGACCACAATCCATGCACCCAACGGATAGGTGATGAACTGCCAGCGCAATGCTGCCGCACCGGTAGCTACAACAGCAGGGTCTCCCTTGCGGAAGATGGAGACAATCTCCTCGGCATATCCCATACCTGCCACCGCACAAACCAGCAAAAGAAAAAGCCTACCTTCACACAGAACCAGAATCCTTGGCGCACTCTGGCATACAGCCCGGCACCATAATTGAATCCGCATACCGGTTGGAAGCCTTGCCCGAAACCAATTAGGAAAGCATTGATAAACATAGAGATACGCGTCACAATGGACATCCCTGCAATAGCTGCGTCACCATATGCACCGGCCGCCACGTTCAGCAAAATGGTTGCCACGCTTGCCAGTCCCTGCCGGGTGAGTGACGGAGTTCCCCCCCCAATAATTTCCTTGATGAAAGCCAGTGTAGGCGTAAAGTTTCTGTAACGTATACGTATATTTCCTCCTCTGCGCCCCATATATAGCAAAAGGATGAAACTACATATCTGGCTGACTACTGTGGCAAGTGCGGCACCGGATATGCCCATATCGCATACAAAAATCAGGATAGGGTCGAGCACCACGTTGATGACCGCCCCACTCACAATCCCCACCATGGCATACGCCGCATTACCTTGAAAACGTATTTGGTTATTCAGCACCAATGAGGCGGTCATAAAAGGAGTACCCAGCAGAATGATTCCCAAATAGCGCTCCGTATACGGAAGAATGGTAGGCGTCGACCCCAAAGCAAGGGAAAGCGGTGTAAGGAACAACAATCCCAACACAGCCAGAGCCGCTCCGATAAACAAGGCAAAAAAGAAGCCGGTGGATGCCATCTTCTCGGCACTCTCCGTTTCCTGCGCCCCCAACTTACGGGAGATGTAGTTCCCCGAACCATGACCGAAGAAGAATCCCACAGCCTGGATAATGGACATCACAGAAAACACGATACCTACGGCAGCCGTAGACTGGGTATTTATTTTACCCACAAAATAGGTATCTGCCATGTTATAGAAAGACGTCACCAGCATGCTGATGATGGTCGGCACAGCCAATGACGTAATCAGCCGGGGGACCGGAGTCGTCGTTAAGTGGACATAATTATCCTTTGCAGAATGGTGCATCATAGGGAATGGAATGACAAGACTATTTGCAGCAATTCCTCAATGGAGTACACCGTTACCGGCTCCTTGCCCGGTCGATGGAATACGAAGCTGCCGTCTCCCTTCAAATCTCCGGTTTCGATATAGATCTCCGATTCAACATTCCGGTTTGCCAGAATCCCGTTTCTTTGGAACGCCTTGCGCACCATGGCATACTTCTGCCCGTGACCCGCCAAACGTATCCGGGAGGTATATTCATTGGCTACCCTGAACAGTCCCGTTTCCAAATCGAAGGCAATACCCTTACGGGCAAAGAAGTTGCTCAGACTGCCGTTCAGCGAAAGGTCCTCGGGTGTACCGATGGTCACTCCGTTCACCTTATCCATCAGCCATATTTTGTCCGCTATCTGCAGGGCCAGTTCCAGGTCGTGGGTAGAAAGGAAAATCGTCTTGTCCGTTTGCCGGCTGAGTTGGTGAAGCAGTTGCATCATCTCTACTTTACTGGGAAAATCGAGGAAAGCTGTCGGTTCATCCAGATAGATGACGGGAGTTTCCTGGGCGAGCGCCTTGGCTATCATCACCTTCTGCCGTTCACCGTCACTCAGCGTATGCACCATGCGGTGTGCCAGATGTGGAATGCCTACCAGGGCGATAGATTTGTCCACCACAGTCTTGTCCTCTTTCGAAAGGGTTCCCCAGAAACCGGTGTAGGGGCTGCGTCCCAGACCTATCAGTTCTACGACGGACATATTGCGTATATCGCACTTCTCTGTCAGCACCACACTGATGACGCGCGAAAGCTGCTTGTCGGTATAGTCCCCTATCTCTTTTCCTTCAATAAATATGTTTCCTCCAAGTTTAGGCTGGAAGGCGGACAACGTACGGAGCAACGTGGACTTCCCCACTCCATTAGCTCCCAACAAGCAAGTCAGCTCACCACTGTTAATTCCGGCGCAAATGCCGTCTGCCACCACTTTCACATCCCCCTTACCGGGGTAACCGATGGAAAGATTCTCTATATGTATGGTTTCCTTATTCATTCAATTCTCCTTTCCGTTTTCTAAAAAGTACAGAAGCCACTACCGGCGCACCTACCAGTGCCGTCACCGAGTTGACCGGCAAAGCTCCCTCGAAGCCGGGCATACGGGCTATCAGATTGCAGACCAATGCCAGGGAAGCGCCTACCAGCAATGTGGCAGGCATCAGCACCCGATGGTCCGAAGAGTGGAAGATGGCACGGCACAGATGGGGAACCGCCAACCCGATAAACATAATCGGACCGCAATAGGCCGTTACAATAGCCACCAGCACACCGGAGCATGAGATAACCAGCAGGCGTGCCCGCTTGATGTTCAGTCCCAGATTGCGTGCATAGCCATCGCCCAGCAGCAACAGATTCATCGTCTTTATCAGCAGGAAGGACAACGGAAGCAGCACAGCCATGATGCAGACAAACAGCACCATCTGGTCGCCCGAAACACGGGCAAAGCTACCCAATCCCCAAATGACATATGCACGTATATCTTCCTCCACACTGAAATATTTCAATACGCCGATGACGGCACTTGCCACATAGCCTATCATCACACCGATTATCAGCAGCGTCACGTTGCCCTTCACCTTCTGGGAGACATAGACAATGAGCGCCATCACAGCCAGCGCACCGATAATGGCGGCAACCGACAAGGCAACCTCGCCCATATACCCCAAACGGCTCAATGCCACACCGCCCATCGCCCCGGACAGCAATACCACACAAGCCACACCCAGGCTGGCACCTGAACTGATGCCCAATACCGAAGGCCCTGCCAGCGGATTGCGGAACACCGTCTGCATCTGCAGACCGCTGACTGACAGCCCTGCTCCCGCCACCAATGCCGTCAACGCTTGGGGCACGCGGGACTTCCAGATAATATTCTGCCAAATAACGGATTCATCCGTATTTCCCCACAATATGTTCCACACGGAGCGCAGAGGAATGTGAACCGACCCCAAAAGCAGGTTCAGCAGGAAAAAAAGAAAGATAGATGCCAGTGTCAGCAACATCAACGGAAGTACGGGTCTTTTTATCATTTCAGCAGTTCGTAGTAAGTCGGTTTATAGTCAGGCAACAAATCGGGATGGAAAGCATGTATCAAGTCTTCCAATACAATTTCGGGCTGCATGGGCATACTTTCGTAGAAGGGTTTCTCACGCATGTTGCAGTATACCACTCCCTTCTCACGAAACGCACGGAAGTCGGCATAACGCGGGTCGAGGGACTTCAAGGCATCATACGTGAATGTCCCGTCATAGCTGTTGACAATGCGCCAATAGTCGGCACTCTCCGCCTGGCTATATACGGTTTCAAAATCCAGCGTGACACCTCCCGAACGGGGATCGTCTTTCAAGAAATAATCCGCACCGGCATCACGGAACAGTTCGGCAAGAAAGCTCTTTCCTCCCACTGCATACCAGTTGCCACCCCGTATCTCGCCGCTGAATACCATCGGACGCTTCTTCACGTTGGCAGCCAGCTCCTTCAATTCGTTATAGCGCTTCTCTATCGCAGCAAACTTTTCATTCGCCTCCACTTCCTGGCCTATAAACATGCCGATGAATTTTATCCATTCAGCCTGCCCCAACGGGGTCATCTCCTTATATCCCAAATGGGGAACCAGTGGAATACCGATTTCCCGCATGGCATCATATCCACCCCGCTTGAAAGGAGAGATAAAGATAACATCCGGATTCATGCTCATTATCACTTCATTATCAAAGTTCCCTTCGATACCAATCTTCACGGTCTCGCCGGACTTCAAACGGTCGTTCATCTCCTTGTTGAAGAGATGGCGCGTACTGGTGATGCCCACCACATAATTGCAGGCATCCAGACGGATGAAGTTGGAAAGTTGCAGGGATGTCATACACATAACGTGCTCTACCGGCGTTTCAATCACCGTATAGTCGCTCGGTATGCCGACAGGCTTTATGCCTTTCGGTACCAGCGCATAGTGGAAAGTGCTACTGCTTTCTTTTTGAGGGTCGTGTATATCCACCAGACGGACATGGTGCGGAAGATATTTCACCGTATAGCCTTTGGCATAGCACAGTACAATGGTAGCTGCCGTGTCTGTCGTAACCGGAGAATAGCCCGTTTCGGAAGAAGATTCGGTAGTAGTCTGTCTTGATTTTAAGCCGCAAGAGGTTACGCATAAAATGCACAGCAGTGCAATGCCTATGGCAGATATCCGGGTCATGACTATTGGGGTTTATAGAATTCGGGCACAATATTCGTCATTTTTGGGGAGATACGCAAATGCTCTTCCTGCAAATTGACGGATATTGTGCCTAAATAATCTTTAAAAGCCCATCAAGTCATTCAGTGCTTCACTCATGCTGGGATGTGTAAAGACAAAATCACGGAGGAAGGTATATTCCTGCCCGGTCTTCATAGCCATTGCCACCAGGTTGATGACCTCGCTCGATTCCGGACCAAACAGCGTACATCCCACTATCTTGTCCGTATCGGCGTCCACCACCACCTTGAAGAGTCCGTTCGTATCGCCCAAAGTCCTGGCACGCGGAATGGCGGCTACCGGCAGCTTGTTGACCTTTATATTCAATCCCTTCTTGCGTGCTTCCGCTTCGCTCAGCCCGATGCGTGAAAGCGGCGGGTCGATGAATACCGAATAGCTCACCGGGTCACGGTCGGACACCTTGCGTTCTCCCGCCCCGAAAAGGTCTTCGCGCAGAATGCGGTAATCATCCAAAGAAATGTAGGTAAACTGCAAACCGCCCTTTACATCACCGATAGCATGTATCTTGGGGTTGGTAGTCTGCAAATAGTCGTCCACCACAATGGCACCGCGCTCATTCACCTCTACACCTGCCGCCGCCAGATTCAAGCCAGCCGTATTCGGACGCCGGCCGGTAGCCAGCAGGATGGCATCTGCGTGTAACTGATGTTCCTCTCCCGTGACCGCATCCCGGTAAATGACGTCAGAGTCTTTCACGGACTGCACGCGTGCATTCAGCCTGAAAACGATTCCTTTCTGTTCCAATACCTCCCGGACACTGTCCGCAATGTCCCGGTCCTCCCGGGATATCAGTTCGGAAGAGCCCTCGAGCACCGTGACTTGCGAACCGAACGAAACATACATGGAAGCAAATTCTAGTCCGATGTATCCCCCACCTACAATGACGAGCTGTGCCGGCAGCTCAGTCAGTTCCATAATGGAGGTGCTGGTATATACCCGTGGGTTACCTTGTATCCCCTCTATCGGTGGAATGACGGTTTCGGCACCCGTATTGATGAATATCCGGGGAGCTTGCAATTGTAATGTCCCTTCCACCATCCCAACTTCCACCACATCCGGACCTGCAAAGGAGCCGATACCCGTATAGACCGTTATATGAGGATTGTCGGCCAGATTGTGATAGTTCTTCTGACGCAGGAAAGAGACGACCTCTTCCTTCCTTGCAATGGACTGACGATAGTATGCCTTCTTGACCTCCCAAGAAGCGTCTTTGTCCGCATGCTTTGCCGCATGCACCAATGTTTTTGTGGGAATGCAACCGATATTGATACATGTCCCTCCGTACATCTTTTCCGAACGCTCCACTACGGCAACGTCCAGCTTCCGTTTTGCCAACTCGGCAGCCAGCGTCTTTCCGCCTTTGCCGAATCCGATGATAATGGCATCATACTGTTTCATACGTCTATTTCCTTAATTGGTTCAATACTCTTTTTGCACTGTCAGACAGTACGACAATGGCACCGGCAAGAATGGCCGTATCCTTGATGACCAAGCGCCCTGCCCCCGTCAGCAACGGAAAGCCGCGCTCCCCGCTTCCCAAGTCGGGCACCCACACCTCAGGGGTTGTCACCAGGAAAGAGAGGGTACCCATCGTCATGACAATGGCAAGTGCGGCTCCCGCCAGTCCGATTTTCGGAGAGAATATCCCCAGAAATGTCAGGATGCCGATGGCCATAATCAGAATGCCCAGACCGTGGGAGAAACCATACGTATTGTTCTCCACGTGCCACTGATGTTTCGCCTCATTGAACTCGCCCTCTTTCAGCTTATACTCCTTGTACTCCGGGGCACTCTTTGTATAAAAGAAGCTCATGAACGGGCTGTTCGCCACAAAAGGGACAATCCCTTCAGCCTCATAATTCCAGAATTTCAACCCACCAATCCATACGAAAATAACCAGGATGGCTACACGAATCAAATTAACACCCAACTTTTGAGTGGAAGCGGCCAGCGTCAACGCAGCCATAAACAAGTTTTGCAATTTCGTTTTCATCTTTGTTCTACTTTTTAAATGGTTTTCAGTAATATGACTTGATTTTTGTTTTGCAAAGTTCCTTGTTTTCCACCACGTACGAAATGGACAATTATTCCGCAACAGTTGGCAATTCTTCCCGTTTCACTCTTTTCCGGTAGTCCGAGACACTCTCGCCGGTCATTTTCTTGAAAAAACGGCTGAACGCGGACAAGTCTTCGAAGCCCAGAATGGAGCTGATTTCCTTAGCGCTTTTGTGGGTATACAGCAGCAATCTCATGGCTTCTGCCTCAATGCGGTCATGAATCACCCGTAAAGGGGAAGGCAACCCGCAGGTCGAGAACAGATTGGAAAGTGTCTTGGGAGAACGGCAAAGAATATCGGCATAATCCTGCACTTGCTTCTTCTCCTTGAAATGCCGGTCCACTAATACGTAATACTGCCGGATGATGTCAAACGTCTTTTCCTTCTCCTGCCCCACCCCAAAACGCTGACGCGCAATGCGTGTGCAGGTAATGATGAAACGTTTCAAGACAATCCGCAGCATCTCCTCCTGCAGGTTGTCATGGATGACCGATTCCTGCCGGAAAATGCGGACTATGTCATGCAAGTTGGAAGACTGCCCGGCAGAAAGTGCCAGTTTCATCACCTTGGAAGAGCCATAAAAAA
>ENA-OQJB01000224-OQJB01000224.1-human-gut-metagenome-genome-assembly--contig:-NODE-224-length-33103-cov-3.983048_pt1 | contig 33103 bp, 18 predicted proteins | sample MGYA00242599_ERZ504765 | MGnify/ENA primary metagenome ERZ504765 (study PRJEB26092, sample SAMD00036354) | human gut metagenome | host: Homo sapiens | study: EMG produced TPA metagenomics assembly of...
ACTGCCAATCTCATCAGGAAGAAGGACTGGAAACTTTTGCCGTTGATTTCAACTTTGCCCATAACAGAACAGATGTTAAAGTGGATCATAGTGATTCGGACACTTTCGACAAGTTTTCATTTATGAGCCCGCAGAACTACTTTATGGAAGGAACCAGTTATAATACGCTTTGGGCTTACCGTATCGACCGCATTGAAAATGGATATCCGGTAGCGGTGGACAAAGATGGGAATGACCTGGTGACGTTCAACGAGGATGGTACGGTTGCCAATATTACTACCGGATTGTCACTGAAAGGTACTGAGAATCTTGTAAATCTTGGCTCGCTGACTCCGAAATTTAATGGAGCAGTGTCCTTGAGACTTAGCTACAAGGGAATTGCCTTGAATGCTTTCTTTGTGTATGCAGGCGGTAACAAACTGCGTAATAGTGTGGTAAGTATGAGTGACCAGGTGGGAAGCCAGACGTTGAAAGACATAACCAACCGTTGGAGTGCGGATGCGCCGGATGCAAATGTACGTATGTATATTGATATGCCTACAAAGGTTAAAACTTACGCAAGTACTTTCCAGGATTGGTGGCAATATGGTGATATCAATGTGAAAGATGCTGGTTATGTGAAATTGCGTAGCTTGAGTTTGGGGTATAGTTTGCCGTCCGGTATCTGCCGTCAAATTCGGCTTAATTCATTGAATTTGAAGTTGCAAGTGAACAACCTGTTTACCTGGTGTAAGGCAGGAAGCGACATTGACCCGGAAAGCTACGGATTGAACAGCGGCACACGCGGCATGGCTTCACCCAAGACTTATTCTATCGGATTATCAACAAGTTTCTAATTATTAAAAAGAATATAGGATATGCGTAAATTACTTTATATATTGCCAGTTCTGCTTATCTTGGGATTTGCGGCTTGCGAGAATTACGTGGATATTACCCCTACAGGAAAGAAGACTGTAGACTCTACCGAGACTTATTATGAATTGGTGGCTTTGCCGAACCGGAGTTATTATCCGTCGTCTTTTGCTTTGTTGAGTGATAATGTCTGGTCAAAAGAATCGAATATTATCGGCAAGGAATATCTTTCCTCTGATGGAATCAATATGACTTTTAATGAGGATGCCGATCGTAAAGAATTAAGTGATAATAATCTGTATGCCAACTGTTATCAATACATCTTACGTTCTAACATCGTGATTTCATTGGTAGATCATAGTACAGGTGACAAGGATGTGAAGGAACTGGCTAAAGCGGAAGCAAAAATTATGCGTGCGTGGGATCATTTTATTCTGGTGAATACATTCGCTAAAGCCTACAATCCGGAGACAGCAGCCACTGACGGTGGTATTGCTATTGTCAGCGAATATGACTTGGAAGCGACTCCTACCAAAGCTACTGTTGCCCAAGTCTATGACTTTATCATCAAGGATATCGAGGATGCGTTACCTTATCTGCAGGAAGAACCGGTGAATGTATATCATCCGTCGAAAGCATTCGGCTATGCATTGGCGGCACGCGTTTACTTGTTCCACCGTGACTGGAAAAAGGCTAAGGATGCGGCGGAGGAATCTTTGAAACGGAACAATGCCTTGATAGATTATATAGCTTTGGATGCCGTCGGGGGACCGACTAAGGTTTCAACTTATGCCAAAGGTGGCAATCCGGAAGTGTTGAATTATGCTTATATGGGTAGTTATTCTGAAAACCCGTCTATTGCTTATGGTATGATTAGTCCGGAGTTAGTACAACTTTTCGGAGATAATGACGAGCGTTTGAACCTGTTCTTCAAAACGACCGGTAATCTTGAGTATTATTTTGACGAGGGTTCTGGAGCTGCTTTATGGAACACTGCCCTTACCTATTCTAAGTTTCAATACATGGCTGTAGGTATGCGTACAGCCGAAGTTTATTTGATTTTGGCAGAGGCGATGGCACGTTTGAACGATTTGTCCGGATCCGTTGAAGTGTTGAATCAGTTACGTGAAAAACGAATCAAAGGAAGTGAAGCTGTGCTTCCGGAACCGGCTACACAGCGTGAGATGATGCAGGAAATCATTAACGAGCGTCGTAAAGAGTTGCTCTTCGGATTCAGCCGTTTCTGGGATTTGAAACGGTTCAATACGGAAGCCGACTATGCAAAGACGATTACCCGTACTTTTCCGCTGGTAACTACGACCGTAGAACAGAAAATATATACATTGAAACCGGATTCACGTTTGTACATTATCCCGTTCCCGGTAGCTGCCCGTGAGAAGAATCCCAATTTGACACTAAATACTAACGAATAAAATAGATAGAAAAGCGATGCGAAAAATTTTAATGATGGCGACATACATACTCTTTACACTACAATGTGTTGGAGTGTATGCCGGTGGTAAACTTCCGCTGGAGTATGGAAACAAAAATCTGGTAGTTCATGAAGATACGGTCAAAAAAGACACTGTCAAGAAGGCTACTGCTTACGAGAAACTGTTGAAAGATGGAGGAAGTGAATGTGAGGGTATGTTTACGGTCCGTCACATCAAAGATGACTGGTATTTTGAAGTGCCGGATTCTTTATTGGGACGATTGTTATTGGTTGTTACCCGCTTTAAAGCTGTTCCGCAAGGATTTAAAATGCTTAGTGGAGAAGAAGTGAATCGAAGTGTGGTTTATTGGGAACAACATAACGATAAAACTCTCTTTTTACGTGAATATGTGCAGTCGCAGTTTGCCCGCCCGGGTGATAAGATAGCAGAGGCGTTGAAGCAGTCTACTGTAGATCCGGTTATCGGTAAGTTTGATGTTATCGGTAGAAATCCGGAGACTCGGGCACAGCTTGTCAACGTCTCCAAGTTCCTTTTAAGTGATAACAAGACCTGTGGCTTTACATCAAGTGACCGTTCTATTCTTGGTATTGGTTCTTTAGTTCAGGATCGTACATTTATGGATACTATAAAGACCTATCCTATTAATGTGGAAGTAGTAACTTTGCGTACTTACAACATAACTTCCGGCAAACTGCCGGCTGCGGCAACAGGATCAGTGACTGTGAAACTGAATACCAGTATGGTAATGTTGCCTAAAGAGCCGATGCAGCCGAGACTGGCAGATGAACGGGTCGGCTTTTTTCAGAATCCGGTGACAGAATTCTCTGATGAACAGCAAGTCACATCGCGTGGAGCTATCATTCAGCGTTATCGGTTGGAACCGAAAGACCCGGAACGTTATCGTCGAGGGCAACTCACTGAACCGAAACGCCCTATTGTATACTATATAGACCCGGCGACACCCAAGAAATGGATCCCTTATCTTAAAGCCGGTGTGAACGATTGGAATGTTGCTTTTGAAGCAGCCGGATTTAAAAATGCCATTATTGCCAAAGAGTGGCCGGACGATCCCACAATGAGCTTGGATGATGCACGTTATAGTGTATTGCGTTATTTGCCTTCGGAAACAGAGAATGCCTACGGACCGCGTATTGTAGATCCGCGTAGCGGAGAAATAATGGAAAGTCATATCTGTTGGTATCATAACGTGATGAACCTACTTAAGAAATGGTATATGGTGCAGTGCGGACCTTTGGATAAACGTGCGCAATCAATGACCTTTGATGACAAATTAATGGGAACTCTGATTCAGTTTGTCTCCTCGCATGAAGTAGGACACACACTCGGTTTGCGTCACAATATGGCTGCCAGTTCAGCTACTCCGGTAGAGAAGTTACGTGATAAAGCCTGGGTGGAAGCCAACGGTCATACGGTATCAATCATGGACTATGCACGATTCAATTATGTGGCACAGCCTGAAGACCGGATTTCAGAAAAAGGACTTTTCCCTCGCATTGGCGATTATGATAAATGGGCTATAAAATGGGGATATCAATATCGTCCGGAATTTAAAGACCCCTTTAAAGAGAAAGCGGCATTACGTGCCGAAGTTACCAAGAAACTGAAAGGAGACCATCGTTTATTGTTTATCGGTGATGAAGGAAAAGGCTCTGACCCGCGCAGCCAAAGCGAAGATTTGGGCGACAATAATATGAAGGCTAATGAATATGGTATCAAGAATCTGAAAAGAGTGATGGAGAATATTCTGACTTGGACGGCGCAACCCGACGGTCAGTATGACGACTTGAATACTATCTATAATTCAGTTCGCGTCCAATACCTGAAGTATACGCTGCAAGTACAGAAAAATCTGGGAGGCCGTTATACCAAAAATGTGCCGGATAGCAAAGGGCGTGATTATGTGCCGCGTAGCATACAAAAAGAGGTTGTTGAATGGTTGGGACGTAACTTGTTCGTAGCTCCCCTCTGGCTCTATCCGGACGAAGTGGTAAGTCGTGTAGGCCTGAAAGCGGTAGATGAAATTAGCGACCGTCAGAGTTCTGCGTTAGCTTTGTTGCTTGCGCCGGGAATGCTTCACAATATCTATTCAACTTCCTTCAGCGTACCCGAACCGTATTCACTGGACGAGTATTTGAATGACGTATTTGTCGCTGTATGGAAACCGTTGAACGATCCTAATGAGTTGGAGAACAATTTCCGTCGTCAAACACACCGGACTTATCTGTCGTTTGTAGAGCGTGTGATTAAACCTAATGAGAAAGATAATACAAGTTTGAATATGACAGTCACCCGTTCTGATATTCAACTCTTTATGGAGAAACATCTGGACAAGATTGAAGAGCATGTAAAGGAACAGTTGGCAGCTTGTAAGGAAGGAGATATGAACTATCGCCACTATTCATCTTTGCTGCGAAACATCAAAAAGACGAAAGAAACCTATTATGGAAAAGATGCTGATGTGTAGACTTCAACAGTGGAACTTTTTAAAAAGAACAGAAAAGTAGAACAGATTTTCTTGTATATATAAACTCTCTCTTTTTTACTTTAACAGACTTACTCTTCTCTAATGATAACCTTGCTTTGATGAATCATCATCCATAATGCAAGCTTAGAATTAGAGGAGGGTATTTTTTATGTCCCTGATTACTGCATCCCGCTTCTTTGCAGAAAGAATCATTATTTCTGGGTATTGACAACTATTTGTTTTCTAGTGAACTTTGTGAAGAAACAATCTGTTGTATATATAAAAAGAAGAAAGGAGAATTTTAGAAATGAAAAAGATAGTATTACTTCGTCACGGAGAGAGTGCATGGAATAAAGAAAACCGCTTCACGGGCTGGACAGATGTCGATCTGACAGAAAAGGGAGTTGCCGAAGCTGAAAAAGCCGGAGAGACATTGAAAGAATATGGTTTCAATTTCGATAAGGCTTATACTTCCTATTTGAAGCGTGCGGTGAAAACCTTGAACTGTGTTCTCGATAAGATGAATCTGGACTGGATACCTGTAGAGAAAAACTGGCGCCTGAATGAAAAGCATTATGGTGAATTGCAGGGATTGAATAAAGCCGAGACTGCCGAGAAATATGGAGAAGAACAAGTGCTTGTGTGGCGTCGTAGCTATGATATAGCTCCCAATCCGCTTTCGGAGAGTGATTTGAGAAACCCGCGTTTTGATTACCGTTATCATGAAGTGCCCGACGCCGAGTTACCTCGTACCGAATCATTGAAAGATACCATTGAACGTATCATGCCTTACTGGGAAAGTGATATATTCCCCAGTCTGAAAACGGCCCATACTTTATTGGTTGTGGCTCATGGTAATAGCCTGCGGGGTATCATAAAACATTTGAAAAATATCTCCGATGAAGATATCATAAAACTGAATCTGCCTACTGCTGTGCCTTACGTTTTTGAGTTTGATGAAAACCTGAACGTGGCCAACGACTATTTCCTGGGAAACCCGGAAGAGATCAAAAAACTGATGGAAGCAGTAGCCAATCAGGGAAAGAAAAAATAGAAAAGTTACACATTAAAAAATGAAGTTATGAGTAAAGTAGTAGAATTATTAAGAGATAAGGCCTGTTATTACCTGGACCACACTTGCGAAACCATTGATAAATCACTGATTCACGTTCCGTCTCCCGATACAATAGATAAAGTATGGATTGATTCGGACCGGAATATCAGAGTATTGAACAGTCTGCAAACGTTGTTGGGACATGGTCGCCTGGCAAATACCGGTTATGTATCCATACTTCCTGTCGATCAGGACATCGAACATACTGCCGGAGCATCGTTTGCTCCCAATCCGATCTATTTCGATCCGGAGAATATCGTGAAACTGGCTATTGAAGGAGGCTGTAATGGAGTCGCTTCTACCTTTGGTATCCTTGGTTCCGTAGCACGTAAATATGCCCATAAAATACCTTTCATCGTCAAGTTGAATCACAATGAACTACTTTCTTATCCCAACACTTTCGACCAAGTACTGTTTGGTACAGTCAAAGAGGCCTGGAATATGGGAGCGGTAGCGGTAGGGGCCACCATCTATTTCGGTTCGGAACAGAGTCGCCGTCAGCTCGTGGAGATTGCCGAAGCTTTTGAATATGCTCACGAACTGGGGATGGCAACCATTCTTTGGTGTTACCTGCGTAATAATGATTTCAAGAAAGGTGCTGTCGATTATCATGCGGCTGCCGATTTAACAGGACAGGCCGACCGTCTGGGAGTGACTATTAAAGCTGATATCGTAAAACAGAAACTTCCTACTAACAATGGTGGTTTCAAAGCCATCGGCTTCGGCAAGGTAGACGAACGTATGTATACCGAACTGGCTTCCGAACACCCGATTGACCTTTGCCGTTATCAGGTTGCCAATGGCTATATGGGACGCGTTGGTTTGATTAACTCCGGTGGAGAATCTCACGGAGAATCAGATTTGCGTGATGCTGTCATTACAGCCGTTGTCAACAAACGTGCCGGTGGTATGGGATTGATTAGCGGACGTAAAGCGTTCCAGAAACCAATGAACGAAGGGGTGGAATTATTGAATACCATTCAGGATGTATATCTTGATTCGTCAATTACGATTGCTTAATCAGGGATGAATAAAAATAAATTTTTATCTTTGACTATTAGATCGTTAACCATTAAAAATTAAGAGTATGAAGTTTTTTATTGACACAGCTAATTTGGAGCAAATCCAGGAGGCTTATGACCTCGGAGTACTTGACGGAGTGACTACCAACCCTTCGCTGATGGCGAAAGAAGGTATCAAAGGAACGCAGAATCAGCGTGAGCATTATATTAAAATATGCGAGATCGTCAACGGAGATGTAAGTGCCGAAGTGATAGCAACCGATTATGAAGGAATGATTCGTGAAGGCGAAGAACTTGCCGCGCTCAATCCGCATATTGTAGTAAAAGTTCCCTGTATTGCCGATGGCATTAAAGCTATCAAGCATTTCACGGAAAAGGGAATCCGCACGAACTGTACATTAGTCTTTTCAGTAGGACAGGCATTACTGGCAGCTAAAGCCGGAGCTACTTATGTTTCACCTTTTGTCGGCCGTCTGGACGATATTTGTGAAGATGGAGTAAGGCTTGTGGGAGATATCGTACGTATGTATCGTACGTATGACTATAAAACACAGGTATTGGCTGCTTCCATCCGTAATACGAAACACATTATCGAATGTGTAGAAGTAGGAGCTGACGTTGCTACTTGTCCGTTGAGCGCCATTAAAGGATTGCTCAATCATCCGCTGACTGACTCGGGATTGAAGAAGTTCCTGGAAGACTATAAAAAAGTCAATGGTTGAGTAAGCAATGAAACTTGCAATATATTAAAATGTTAGGCACGAATTACACGGATTTCACGGTTTTAAAAATGGTAGTTATCATAAAACAACTATAAAAAAGCGTGAAACCTGTGTAATCCGTGCCTAAAAAATATTTATTTTCCGGGTAGCTTCTTATTGCTCTTTTTTCCTTTCCTGTTTCTGCTTTTCTTTGTATTGAGTCGGCGTTTCTCCCGTATATTGTTTGAAAGCCGTACTGAAATAGCGTGAAGTAGTAAAACCGACCTTCTCGGCAATTTCTGTGAACGACAGGTCCGTACTGGTGATTAACGTGATTGCTTTTTCCATCCGGAATTTATTAATGTAATCATTGGCTCCCATATCGGTTAGAGCTTTCAGCTTATTGTAAAGGGAGGCTCTGCTCATACCTATCTCTTTGCAGATAAAAGTGACATCCAGATGACTGCTATCCAAATGCTCCAGGATAATTTTATTCAGTTTCAACAGGAATGTTTCATCTGCCTGGCTGAAGGTGCTTTCTTCCGGCGCAGGGACTAGTCCTGTATTCAAATATCTCTTCTTGATAGATTCGCGGTTCTTCAACCGGTTGCGAATGATTTCCATCAGCATTTCTATCTCAAAAGGTTTAGTCAGATAAGCATCCGCCCCGTTCTTGTAACCACTCAACTGGCTTTGTTTATCATCTCTTGCTGTCAGCAGAACGATAGGAATGTGACTGATCGTAATATCTTCCTTTATATTTTTGCATAGTTCATATCCATTCATTCTCGGCATCATCACGTCGCTGATGATAATATCCGGGGCATGGCTTTTGGTCAGTTGAAGGGCTTCCACACCATCCGAAGCAATCACTACCCGTTTGAAATATTCTCCCAGTGACTTTCTCAGGAAGTCCGTCAAGTCCGGATTATCATCCACTACTAAAACACTGTAAGGACTCGTGTCGAAATTATCTTCCTCCGGTTGTTGTTCTTTACTATCGTCACTCATTAATTCGTTCAAATATGCTTTCGGTTGGCAGATAATCTCTTCCGATTGTTGTCTTAAGGGCAGTTCAAAGAAGAATGTCGCACCGGCATCCTGATTATCTTGTGCACCAATGGAACCTCCGTGTAGTTCTACCAGAATCTTGGAATAAGACAGTCCGATCCCTGTGCCGCTCTGCTCTCCTGTACCCTGATAGAAACGGGTGAAGAGTTTCTGTGTATTTACTTGTTTCAATCCGTTTCCCCGGTCAATGATGGAGATACGTACGCTATTCCTTTCGGAAAGCAACTCCGACATAATTGTTATTTCTGCATCCTGCGGACTGTGTTTCAAGGCATTGATAAGCAGATTACTTAGAATAATCTCACACTTATCTTTATCAAAACTTACAGTATCGATATGTGGATCAAGCTGATAACGGATATGGACGTTCTTTGCTTCTCCTTCACTGATGAAATCTTGGGATACATGTTCAATCCATTGATTGAGAACATACGGTTGTATCTGCAATTTGCTTTCTCCAACCTCCATCTTGCGTACATCGAGTACCATATTAATAAGGTTTTTCATTCGCTGCGCTTGACGGTAGATCGCTTTTATTGGCAAATACTGTGTATCTTCGGTAGAAAGGGATTTCAACATCCGGTTAAGTGGTGCGTATATTAACGTTAAAGGTGTACGCAACTCATGACTGATATTAATAAGAAAACGTACTTTTTCTTCATATACCTGTTGCTCATGTTCTTTCATTGCCCACTTTAACTTCTCTTCTTTACGTTTCCATGCTCTTCGGAAAGCTTCGATAATAGCGGCAGCAATAAAAACGGCGCAACAAAGAATAAACCACCATGTCCGATACCAGGGAGGAAGGATGGTTAGTTCCAGTACTTCCTGACTGGGAATCCAATTACCATCCTTGGCGGTACAGGACGCCATGATTTTATAACTTCCCGGAGGAAGTGAACGTATGGCCAGTTCGGGATTGTATGATTCGATTTGCTGGTCATTCAGCCCCTCTATCTGGTATCTGTACACTTTCTGTCGAAAAATATCTTTCTCTTTCGACATGATTCGAATAGTGATATTACTATTCCAGGGAGCAGAAATCCCTGCTGGATGATTCGTTAATTCGTTATTTACTGACTCTCCATTAATGATGACATCTGATAATTGGAGTTGGGGAAGTTCAGAAGTGGTTAATGGTATTTTGCTGTTAATATGCAGTAACCCTTTCACTCCACCCATGTAGACGTCTCCCCGCATACTTAATAGACGAGGTTTGGAAAGATATTCGTTTTGGATTACACCGTCTGATTCACCGAATAGAACGAATTTTTTCTCTTTGATGAGCCAAGCGAAAAGCATACTGTCGGCTCCTATCCATACTTTTCCTTGCTGGTCGCATGCGATCAATGTGATTTCACTAAATAGAGAGGTCGGGATTGGTGTCTGTATTTTGGTGGCAGGATTGTAGTGTACCAATCCGTAGTTGTTTCCAATCCAGAAATTTCCCTCTTCGTCTCGTGCAACAGAGTTGATCGTTGTATCTTTCCAACATCTGTACAGGGCTTTCAGTCGGTTGGTATGGTTGTCCAGTTCATATATGTGCTTCGTATCATTTAGATAAGTGATATTCTTATAATTGTCGATCGGTAAAAGAGCACCGATAATTTCCTGCTCTTTTTGTTCTATAACGGTACTGAAAGTACGTGTATTCAAATCATATATATAGATATGTTCTCCAAGGAACAGAATATTGTGATGAGTGTTCCGAAGTAGATTTACAGCCTTGCCTCGATTGCACAAGAGTGCTGTCGTTTTAGCGTCAACAATGGTGAAAGGCTGTTTTTCTCCTGTTGCCGGGTTGAAAATAAATACTCCCTGTGAGAAAAGAGAAATTAATAATTTGCCGGGAGTAAACTGGCAGATAGAGGCTACTTTGTCTTCCCAGGTGGAAGGGTAATGGATAAATTTCTCTGTGAGTGGGTTAAAGCTGTTGATGCCTCCTCCGTCTGTACCGACCCAAATTTGGTCTTGGGATTCTTGGAAAAGACTTAGAACGGTATTGTTGCTTAGTCCGCGGTCGTTGCCGGGAGGTACATCTGTATACGTTTTCATGGAAACTTCCCGGATGCTGATTAGTCCGTTACGGATGCTACCTGCCCACATATTATTGTTGCAGTCGTTGTACAGACATAAAATAGAGTTAGCGGGGAGTGAGTAGTTGTCACTTCCGGGCATATGCTCCAACAGCGAAATACGTCTTGTTTCCGGGTCGAGAATATTAATGCCTCCTCCGTCTGTTCCAATCCAGATTTCTCCTTCCCGTTCGGCGAGGCTTAGTATGACATTGTTGCTTAAAGAGGAGTTGTGGGTAGTATATGTAGCCAGTAGTTTACCGTCGCGTGTCAGACAGTTCAGCCCTCCATTGTAGGGAGCTACCCAGATTCTTTTTTGTGAGTCTATGAGTACATTCATAATTTCTTTTCCGCAATCGAAAGGAGGACGTCGGCATTTTCCGGTATTCAGGTCGAGCAGGAGTAGTCCTTGCCACCGGCTGCAACAGAGTAATGTGTGTTTATCCCATAGATTTAGTAGAGTCACATTATAATTGGGTTCTAAGTCAAATGTTTGTAGGAGGCGTAAAGAGGTATCCTGATAATTATAGAAAAAGATTTTATTTTTCGAACCGAATAACACTCCGTTATCAGTCAGGCAGGCGGAATAGGCGATGATATTATTTCCTGTCTCATCAGTCGGTATAAAAAAGTCATCGCTTTGCCTCTGATAACGTGCCACTCCTTTGTCTGTCAGAATCCAGATATTGTTTTGTTCGTCTTCTATCATCTGGTAGATTAAATTGTGAGGAATGGAATGAGGGTTATTTGCCTGATGAATATATTTTTTAAGTTCGTGTCCGTCATATCTCCCTAATCCGGAACGGGTTCCAATCCATACAAATCCTTGTTTGTCCGTTAAAATACATCTCACGGTAGAGGGAAGACCATCTTTTAGGGAGATTTGCTTATAGTAATAATGACCGGCTTGAAGAGGGGAACCGCCGATAAACAGTGTGATAAATGCAATGCATAGTAGTAAAAAGGTTTTTGTTCTCATGAGATCAGGTCAGTTAAACTGAAACAAAGATAGTGTATTCGGATGAATATTAGTTAAATCCCCTCTCTTATTTTTTGGTTTTTATGCTTATCTTTGCTCGAAAATATACGACTATGATTACCGAAGAACTACAGAAACTTTATCAGTCATATACGGGCGTTCCCGCTGAAAACATAACAGAATTACCGTCTTCCGGTTCCAACCGCCGTTATTTTCGGTTGGCGGGTATAGAAACATTGATTGGAGTCTACGGGGCTTCTATTGATGAGAATGAAGCTTTTCTTTATATGGCAGGACACTTCCGCAAATGTGGACTGCCTGTTCCCGAAGTGCGCATTGCCTCGGAAGATAAAACCTATTATTTGCAGGAAGATTTGGGCGATACTCTGTTGTTCCATGCCATAGAGAAAGGACGTGCTACCAGTGTTTTTTCCGAAGAGGAAAAAGAGTTGCTTCGCAAAACGATCCGTCTGCTTCCTGCTATTCAATTTGCCGGGGCGGATGGATTTGATTTTTCCCGTTGTTATCCTCAACCGGAGTTCAACCAACGCTCCATTCTGTGGGATTTGAATTACTTCAAATATTGCTTCCTGAAAGCTACCGGTATGGAGTTTCAGGAAGACAAACTGGAAGATGATTTCCAGAAAATGAGCGATGTCCTGCTCCGCAGTTCTTCCGCTACTTTCATGTATCGTGATTTTCAAAGTCGTAATGTGATGATAAAAGACGGGGAACCGTGGTTTATCGACTTTCAGGGCGGACGCAAAGGCCCGTTCTATTATGACATAGCCTCTTTCCTGTGGCAAGCGAAAGCGAAATATCCTGATAGCCTCCGTAAAGAACTGCTGCAAGAATATATGGAAGCTCTTCGCAAATACCAACCGATTGACGAATCCTATTTTTATAGCCAGCTTCGCCACTTTGTCCTTTTCCGTACGCTGCAAGTGCTGGGAGCCTACGGTTTCCGTGGTTACTTTGAAAAGAAACCGCATTTTATCCAAAGCGTTCCTTATGCCATCGAAAACCTGCGTGAACTGTTGAAAGAAGAATATCCGGAATATCCGTATCTCTGTAACGTTTTGCGGGAGCTTACCGGACTGAAACAATTTACGGACGACCTGAAAAAGCGGCAGCTAACCGTCAAAGTAATGAGCTTTGCCTATAAGAAAGGAATTCCTGATGACTCTACCGGCAATGGAGGAGGATATGTATTCGACTGCCGTGCCGTGAATAATCCCGGCAAGTATGAGCGTTACAAACCTTTCACCGGACTGGATGAACCTGTAATCACTTTCTTGGAAGAAGATGGCGAAATACTTCGTTTCCTCGATCATGTCTATGCTTTGGTAGATGCCTCCGTGAAACGTTATATGGAACGCGGATTCAGCAATTTGTCCGTCTAGCTTCGGTTGCACCGGCGGACAGCATCGTTCTGTTTATTCAGCCCAGCACCTGGCAGAGCACCTGAATCAGAAATTTGGTGTGAAAGTCGAACTGGTGCATCGGGAACAGAACATCGAACATACGTTTGAGGCAACAATCTAAGAAGAGTAAATATAAAGAAGAAAGTAACCGAAAGAATGAAAGCAATGATATTTGCAGCCGGTTTGGGTAGCCGGCTGAAGCCACTCACCGATACCATGCCGAAGGCTTTAGTTCCCATAGCCGGACGTCCGATGTTGGAACATGTGATTTTAAAACTGAAAGCTGCCGGATTCACAGAAATAATGATTAACATCCACCATTTTGGCGAACAGATACTTGACTTCCTGAAAGCCAATGAAAATTTTGGACTCATCATACATATTTCCGACGAACGCGACTTGTTGCTCGACACCGGTGGGGGAGTTAAGAAAGCCCGTTCTTTCTTTGAAAATTCCGATGAACCTTTCCTGATACACAATGTAGATATTCTTTCAGACGTGAACCTGAAAGAACTATATGACTATCATCTACAAAGCGGTGCTGTTGCTACTTTACTGGCCAGCCAACGTAAAACCTCCCGCTATCTTCTTTTTGATACAGACAAAAGACTTTGCGGATGGATAAACAAGGATACGGAACAAGTGAAACCGGAAGGTTTTCAGTATGATCCTTTTCTTTATCAGGAATATGCATTCAGTGGTATCCATGTACTTTCGCCCGCCATTTTTCAATGGATGACCTCTCCCCGTTGGGAGGGTAAATTCTCTATTATGGATTTCTATCTTGCCACTTGCCGGCAAGTAAACTATGGTGGTTATTTGAAAGAAAAGTTACATCTGATTGATATCGGCAAACCGGAAACATTAGCGAAAGCAACAGCCTTTTTATACCAAAATACCAAATAAAGATACTGAAAGAGGCTTTTTTTAGCCTCTTTCTTGCTATGTAACAAAATATTTAAGTAACTTTGCTTGGATAAACAATCAATATTGTAATACTATACAAATTTTGCTGCATGGAACAGACTTTGGAAAATGGGATAGCTGACAACTTATTGCACAACATCTTTAATGACCTGTCTGTAGGCTTGGAGTTGTATGATAAGGACGGTCTCATGATAGATGTCAATTATTCGCGGTTGAGATCAATGGGGATAAAAGACAAAAAGGATATTCTGGGCTATAATCTATTTAATTACACTAGTTTCTCTGATGAAATCAAAGAACAGGTCAGAAAAGGAGAAACAGTGCGTTTCATGGCAAAATATAATTTTGATGACGTGCGTCATCTTTTTCCTACTAATCTGTCCGGTATAAAATTCTTCGAGATTACCGTTTCTTTCGTACATAATGAAAAGTCGGAAATTATGAATTATATGGTGATTAGTCAGGATGTCACCGAACGTGTTCTGTGGCAAAACAAATATGATAATCTTTACGAAGAAGCGGTGCGCTCAAAAAAAGAACTCCTTGAGAGCGAACAAAGAATGATCCAATTGATTCGTCAGAATGAGTTGGTATTGAACAATATTAATTCGGGATTGGCATATATTGCGAACGACTATATCGTACAATGGGAGAATATCTCGCTTTGTAGTAAAAGCCTTTCTTATGAGGCTTACAAAAAAGGGGAGCTTTGCTATCTGACGGCCCATAATCGCACCACTCCTTGTGAGAACTGTGTGATGCAACGTGCCCGGAAATCCGGTCAGGTAGAGTCTATCTTGTTTAATCTGGATAACAAGCATGTCATAGAAGTCTTTGCTACTCCCATATTTAATGAACAGGGAGATGTTGACGGTGTCGTGATTCGCGTAGATGATGTTACCGAGCGACAGCACATGATAGGTGAACTTGAAACGGCAAGAAGTCGTGCTGAACAATCCGATAAGTTGAAATCCGCCTTTCTGGCAAATATGAGCCACGAAATCCGTACACCGTTAAATGCTATCGTTGGTTTTTCCGATTTATTGATGGTGACGGAAGATCAAGAAGAAAAAGAAGAATTTATTCAGATTATCAATGCCAACAATGAGTTGCTTTTGAAACTGATTAACGACATACTGGATCTTTCGAAAATAGAAGCCGGCTCGGTAGAACTGAAATACGAAGATTTTGATTTGGCTGTTTATTTCAACGAATTAGCTGCTTCGATGCATCGTCGTGTAGTAAATCCGCAGGTTCGGTTAGTTCCCGTGAATCCTTATGAAACCTGTACCGTTCGTTTGGATAAAAACCGGTTAGCGCAGATTCTCACTAACTTTGTAACTAATGCTATCAAATATACCTCCAAAGGAACTATTGAAATGGGGTATGAAAAGATAGACGGAGATATTCGTCTTTACGTTCGCGATACAGGTATTGGTATACCGGAAGATAAAAAAGACAAGGTGTTCCATCGTTTTGAGAAACTGGATGAATTTGCACAGGGAACCGGACTGGGACTGTCTATTTGTAAAGCCATCGTTGAGGCTTGCAGGGGAGAGATAGGCTTTGAGTCGGAATTTGATAAAGGGTCTTTATTTTGGGCGGTTTTGCCATGCCAGTTCGATTCGGTTGACAGCGAGCCGACTTCTTCACGTCGGAATAATGAGAAGGATGCAGATAATGAAAGCATTCTTGACTCCGAAGAAACAAAGAAAGTACCTAAAAGAGTGCTGGTCGTTGAAGATATTCAAAGTAACTTCTTTTTGGTATCTTCTATCTTGAAAAACAAATGCCAGTTGTTACACGCACCGAATGGACTGGAGGCAGTTGAAATTGTCCGTACCCAACCGGTGGATCTGGTACTGATGGATATGAAGATGCCTGTTATGGACGGGCGTACTGCAACCTCGGAGATCCGGAAGTTTAATGCTGAAATTCCGATTATCGCCCTGACTGCTCATGCCTTTGATGCCGATCGGGTAGCTGCGTTGAAAGCCGGTTGTGATGATTATCTGGTGAAGCCGATCAATGGAGCGAAGTTGATGCAGACTCTGAAAGAGTATGGTTGTTGAAAGGATGGGATTAAAAATGTGCTGATTTGAAAAAGGGTATATTCTATTCTTTCTGTTTTTAATATATCAGTCACTTGTTTGTGGTGAAGGAAAAACGCTCTGCATTTTGGATGAAAGAATGTAGGGTTGTTTGTTGTCCTGGATAATTCCTGTCTAAAAATAAATAATTCCTCTGTATTGCTATCTATATGCTTACTGCTTGCCCGTATGTAGTTTGCTTTATCATTTTTCTTTTGTGCGCTTGTGATGATGAACTAGCCTATAAACGGGCTTTTCCGAGGGCTTTTATAACTTGGTCGGTGAGTATGGAAGGCTTTCTCGGTGAGGAAGGATGTGTTCCTCACCGAGGAATGGCTTATTGCTCACCGAGGAACATCATTTATTTCTTTAAAGAAAATGCATATCATCTGAAAATATATGCTGTATTGTGGCGGTAATATGCATATATATGTGATAATATGGATGCTTTTAATTCCGGATTACCATCTTCAATAGTTTTGTTTTCTTTCTTAATCTGAAAAATAGAACATTTCTCTTGTTTGTTTGGAGGAATTGAAAGGGAGACAGCTTACTATAAAAGGCTATAAATCTGTAAAGTTTGGGATTGTTTTTTATGTTTATGGATTTAAATAGTTACCTTTGCTAAAAATAGAATATCATGTCCAAATACGTCAATCCTTTTACTGATATAGGATTTAAAATTATTTTTGGTCAACCGGCCAGTAAGAATTTGCTCATCACTTTGTTGAACGAATTACTTGCAGGTGAACATCATATTACAGAACTTACTTTTCTGGATAAGGAAGATCATGCAGACAATGTGAGTGATAAAGGTATCATTTATGATCTTTATTGCCGTACAGCAAGTGGTGAGTATATTATCGTGGAGATGCAGAATCGTTGGCACAGTAATTTTTTAGATCGTACACTTTATTATGTTTGTCGTGCTGTGAGTCGGCAGATAGAATCTCCTTCTTCAAAAGAAGTCCCTGTCCCTGAAGATCCGATGACTGCAAGAGAACCACTTGTCTCTTATGGAAAGCAGTATAGACTACCTACTATATATGGAATTTTCCTGATGAATTTCAAAGAGGAAAATTTAGAGGCTAAATTCCGTACGGATACGGTTCTTTCCGACCGTGATACAGGGAAGATTGTTAATCCGCATCTCCGGCAGATTTATTTGCAATTTCCTTATTTTACAAAGGATTTGTCGGACTGCCATACATTATATGATAAATTAATTTATGCACTGAAGAATATGAGCAATTGGAATAGAATGCCGGATGCTTTGAAAGAACAAGTGTTTGAACATCTGGCGAGATTGGCAGCAGTTGCCGATCTTTCGGAAGAAAACCGTATCGCTTATGATAAGGCATTAGATCGGTATAGGGTCAACCAAATTGTAGAGGAGGATGAACGGCGTAAAAACGAAGAGATGCGGAGAAAAGCGGCTGAAGAAGGGATGAAAGAAGGGATGAAGGCCGGGTTGGAAAAAGGAGTGAAAAAAGGAAGGCTAGAGGGAATAAAAGAGGGAATAAAAGAAGGGATGAAGGAAGGGTTGGAGAAAGGGTTGGAGAAAGGAGAGCAAAAGAAGCAAATTGAAATTGCTCGGAAGATGAGAGAGGACGGAATATCCATTGATATAATTATCAAATACACGGGTCTTCAATCTTCTGATATAGAAAACCTATAATATATCTTCATAGGAAAATTGTTGTAGTTATATTAGGATAAAATATAAAGTAGGCGGGAATATTCAGGAATGGATACTTCCGCTTTCTTTTTTTGATTCGTAAGATGTTCAAAGATGTCTGTGATTCCATAATTAATCGATGAAATGGACGATTTTAGACAAATTTGGAAGAATCGTAGCTAAAATAGAACATTCTTTGCCTTTAATATAGCTTACATTTGTGGCAGTGATTGTCAAAAGGGACAGCACAATTATTAAATAAAGCTAATCTTAATTATTAAATTTATGAGAAACAAATTCCTATTTCTTTGTCTCCTCCTTTTTGGAACGTTGACAGCTTGTAAAGACACAAAATGGGTAGACGTTCCAACTGGTACTCCTCCTGAAGGTGCAATCACAGGAAAACCTGGTGAACCGGAAGAGCCGGATAATCCTACTGTAAAATCATTCATTAATTGCTCTTATATTCGGGGGGATTTTTTTGAAATAAACCGTATTTCGGCAGCCAGTATGGGTGCTTGTACAGATTTGATTTATTTGGCAGCGCGTCCTTATGCAAATGGTGAGGTAGCTTTTGAATTGCCGTTGAATGATGCAACGATGACAAACGTATCTCATGCTGGCACTTTTCAAGGTCGTAATGGAGTGGTTAAATTTGAAGGAACAAGTCTTATGAATGGCGGTGATGGATTACTTCACTCTGCTGATGGAGCCTTTAATAAATTCACCTTTGGTACCTATATATATATAAGTGAATGGGTGGACGGAGCTTTTCTCTTTAAGAAAATGGATGGAAACTCCACGATTATTGCTTTTCAAATGGGTGCGACAGCTAATAGTTTGAAACTGTCTATTGGAAGTTCGGTTGCAACCGTTACCACTCCTGATCTGGCAACAGGCTGGCACTATATTGGGTTGACTTATGAACAAGGTACAGCTAAACTTTATGTAGATACAAACAATACTGCAATAAGTTTTGTAGGTGCTCTCCCTAATGAAGTACCTAATACACGTACTGATTTTTTGATTGGAGATAAATTTAAAGGTTATTTAGATGAAACTTTTGTAAGCAGTTTGGTAGTAGGTACATCAGGTAGAAACCCTATCACCTTTGACAATTGGAATAATTCAAAAATACTTGCTTACTGGAAATACGATGATGCCACGAAACTTGGCAAGGATTCACATTCCTGGCTGGGGCGTTTGAATAATATACGTACCGCTTTACAGGGACAACAGGGAGATAGAAGATTGCGCTTGGGCATTGCCGGTGGAGAATGGAAAAAGATGATGGCTGATGCCACTGCCCGTACAAGATTTGCTTCCGAGGTGAAGAAGATTATCGAACAATATGAGTTTGATGGAGTTGATTTTGATTTTGAATGGCCTGCAAATGCCAGTGAATATAATAATTATAGTGCAACTGTAATCCAAATGCGTTCTACATTAGGAAAGTATGTTTACTTCACCGCATCGTTGCATCCGGTTTCTTTTAAAATTTCCCCGGAAGCTATTGATGCTCTGGATTTTATCTCTTATCAATGTTACGGCCCTGCAGTGATGCGTTTTCCTTACGAACAATTTGTAAAAGATGGAGAAGCAGCTGTGGCATATGGAATCCCTAAGAATAAGCTGGTGATGGGAGTGCCTTTCTATGGTTCTACGGGTAGTCTGATTGCTGCCTATTGTGATTTCGTGAATGATGGTTTGGCTACTACGAATGAAGATACATATACATATAAAGGAAATACATATACTTTCAACAGTATAGAAACGATTCGTAAGAAAGCGAGATATGTCTGTGAAGAAGACTATGCAGGCATTATGAGTTGGGATTTGGCAACAGATATTGACATAACCAATAATAAGTCTTTGTTGAAGGTCATAAAAGAAGAGTTTGAATATTATGCGAATCCGACGGAATAAAAGAGAATCTAAATTAATCAAATACAATATTATGGAAAAAAAGAAGTTCATGCGAGTACAGAAATTTTTGATTCTGTTTCTGATACTCCTGCTATCATTTCCTTTAAGTGCGTTGGCACAGCAACAAATGATAAAAGGACAAGTGGTAGATGATAAAGGTGAAACCATTATCGGTGCCACAGTGATGGTGAAAGGTTCTAAAGATGGGACGCTGACTGACATTGACGGTAACTTTTCCGTGAAGGGAAGTAGGTAACACATTGGTTATTTCTTATGTCGGTTTTACTCCCCTTGAAATAAAGGTGACAAAGCAGAAGGCAACCGATTTACACTAAAGAGGATACAAAGTATTGGATGAAGTGGTAGTAGTAGGTATGGACAAACAGAAGCGAAGCACCATTACGGCGGCGGTGGCTACTGTAGGTTCCGATGCTATTGTCAACCGTCCGGTCACTGACCTCACGAGTGCCCTTCAGGGTAACGTAGCCGGTTTAAACTTCTCTTCTGATGCGGTTGCTAATGGTGTCGGCGGTGAAACCGGTGCCGAAATTAAATTCAATATTCGTGGTATCGGTTCTATCAATGGAGGCGAGCCTTATGTATTGGTAGACGGAGTGGAGCAAAGTTTGCAGAACGTGAATCCTGCCGACATCGAAACCATCAGTGTATTGAAAGATGCTTCTGCTGCTGCCGTTTATGGTGCACGTGCCGCCTATGGTGTGGTTATCGTCACTACCAAAAGTGGTAAAAAGGAAAAACACGTATATCATACAGTGGTACTGTAGGATTCAGTTCTCCTATTAATATGCCCCAAATGATGAATTCCATTGAATATGCCAATTATCTGAACGAACGAGATGATAACGATGGAGTAAAACACTCGATTCCTGATGCGCTCATCGAAAAGATGCAGGGCTTTATGGAGAATCCTTATTCGGAAAAGTTCCCGGGCATAGGACCTAATGCGGACGGTACCGGTTGGGCAGGCTCTAAAGATGCTGTGTATGCCAATACCGACTGGTATGATTACTACTTTAAAAAAGACTTCCATCCGTCATTCTCATAATCTGAGCATAACGGGAGGTTCTGATAAATTTAATTATTACGTAGGTTTGGGATATATTTACCAGGAAGGATTACTGGATCAAGTAGACGATAACTTGAGTAAGTACAATGTAAACTCGAAGTTTCAGATCCAAGCCAATAAATGGTTGAAGTTTAATTTCAATAATAACCTTTCACTGAATATACTGAAGCGTCCGATGGCTAACCAGACCATTTTTTATGGAACTATCGGAAGCAGCTTTCCGAATTCTCCTACCCATCTTCCTGTAAAGTCGGAATATAATGATAATTCCGAATACCGTTATTTGAAACAATCGCATTATGTGCAGAACAGAATTTCTGATGCGATGTCGTTTGCCGCTACGATTACTCCGCTGGAAGGGTGGGATATTGTAGGTGAAATGAAAGTACGCTTCGATGTGGAAAACAATGACTTCAAACGCGGATATCCTACTGCTGAAAAACCTGACGGAACGTTGGATATAAGCAAGGGAACCAAACAGGGATATCAATATCCGGGCATGAACTGGAAAAACTCTAATTGGGGCTCTTATACACGCGGTAATACATTCAACTACTACCTGTCTCCAAACGTATCGTCATCCTACACGCATGCTTGGGGCGACCACTTCTTTAAGGCGATGGCGGGTTTCCAGATGGAACTACAAGAAAATTCGAATGGTTATACTTATAAAGACGGATTGTTGACTAGTGATATATTCTCTTTTGTGAATGCTAACGGGCAAGTATTGGCAGGTGAAGACCGGACGCATTGGGCTACAATGGGTATGTACGCTAAACTGAATTGGAATTACAAGGAGATTTATTTTCTGGAATTCAGTGGACGTTATGACGGTTCTTCCCGTTTTGCTCCGGGAAATCGCTGGGGATTGTTCCCTTCTTTTTCAGCCGGTTATGACATTTCTCGTACCGACTATTTCAAAGCGCTGAATCTGCCGGTTTCTCAATTGAAAGTACGTGTTTCTTACGGTCGCTTGGGTAATCAGAACGGAGCGGGACTCTACGATTACCTCGGGATTCAGAGTTTGACCTCCGATTCACCTAATGCTTGGCTGTTACCCGGTGTGCAAGCTACTCCTCAAAAAGGAACTTTAGCCACTACGCCTAAGATGATTAGTTCGTATATTACGTGGGAGAAGGTAGACAATGCCAACTTAGGTATCGACTTGATGTTATTGGATAACAGATTGTCTATTACTGCTGATATCTATCAGCGTACCACACGCGACATGATTGGTCCTGCTGAAGCTATTCCGAATCTCGGAGGTATTAGTACGGCTGACCGTGCGAAAGTCAATAACGCTACTTTGCGAAATCGTGGTTGGGAATTGTCTGTAAACTGGCAGGACCAGCTAAAATGCGGCTTTAGCTATGGCATAGGATTCAATGTATTCAATTACAAAGCTGTTGTTACTAAATACAACAATCCGGAGGGATTGATATACAACAATCATACCGGTTTGGCAACTAATAAAGGATATTATGAAGGAATGGACATAGGTGAAATTTGGGGATATGAAGCGAATGATCTTTTTTTGTCCAATCGCGAAGTGGACGCATACCTAAGACAAGTAGATCTTAGTTTCTTTAAGTCCGGCGACAAGTGGCAACGAGGCGACTTGAAATACATTGATTCCGACGGTGACGGTAAAGTGGACCCGGGTAAGGGCACATTGGCCGACCATGGTGATTTGAAAATTATCGGTAATGCTACTCCCAAATACAGTTCGGTATCAATCTAAACGTAGGATATAAGGGATTTGAAATATCCACTTTGCTGCAAGGAGTTGCCAAGAGAGATTTCCCGATGGCCGCCAGTACCTACCTATTCGGTGGTAAAGAATGGTTCAAGGAGCATCTCGATTATTTCAGTCCCGAGAATCCCAATGGATATCTACCTCGACTGACGACCGATGCCCAGACAACGAATGCCAATACGGGATACAATACTACCCGCTATATGCTGAATGCGGCATATATGCGTATGAAGAATTTGACAGTATCCTATACTTTTAAGCCTCAATTGTTGAAGAATATTGGACTAAGTAACCTGAAAGTATACTTTACATGCGATAACCTGTTTACCATCAGTAAACTGCCGAATCAGTTTGATCCGGAAACCCTTAATCAGGTGAACGCGTGGGCAGGCGGAAGTAATGCGGCTGCTCCGGGACTTACCTCGGCTCAAAATCAGAATGGTAACGGAAAGGTGTATCCGATGAACCGTAATTTCGTGTTTGGACTTGATTTTACATTTTAATTAAAGAGGAACGCTATCATGAAAAATAAAATAATTATCCTGACTGTTTTTGCATGCTTACTGTTGTCGGCGTGTTCCGACTATTTGGACCGTAAACCCTATACGCAGCCTAACAATGAAGATTTCTTGAAAACCAGAGAGAATGTAGAAAGCTATATAAATAATTTGTATACTTCTCTACCGGCTCCGGCTCAATATGGTATTGGTGTCAGAGGAGAAGAGGTGAACAGTGACAACATCCTTTCGGAAAAGTATGATATGCGCCTGAATGGAGAGAATAATCAATTCAGTGGCTCTGACGATTGGAATAAAGGCTATAAAAACTTGCGTATGGTGAATTACTTTTTCCATTATTACGCAGTTTCCGAGGTGGACGAAACGGACGAAGTGCTTTCATTGAGAGGGGAAGCGTATTTCTTCCGTGCTTATTGGCACTTCTATCTGCTCACACGTTTTGGTAATATTCCCATTATGGATGACTTCTGGGATGGCAATGCTACGTTGGGCGGTTTGCAAATTCCTGCGACAAAACGTGCGGATGCCGCCCGTTTTATCCTGAACGATTTGAAAGCGGCTATTGGGTTGATACCGGAGGCTCGTGCTAATTTGCATTCCCGCAGTAAATACAGTGGATTGCGTGTCAACAGAGAAACGGCCATGATTCTGGCTATGCGAGTTGCTTTGTACGAAGGTTCGTGGGAGAAATATCACAAGGGAACTGATTTTGCAACGGAAGATAACTCTGAAGAGTTTTTTAAGGAAGTGATGAATTGGGGAGATCAATATTTGTTCCCGGCCGGACTGACTTTGCATATGACAGCAACCAATCCGAAAGCTACCAATATAGATGACGCTTTTTCGGAGCTATTCAATTCAAACGATCTTTCCAACATTAGCGAAGTGACTTTTTGGAAAAATATTCAATAGCTGATGGCGTGTTCAATACCGTTACTCAACAGCTTAGCGGTGGAGTAACAGATAATGTGAAGCCTTCGGGACTATCCAAGTCTTTGGTGGATAACTTTCTGAATGTGGATGGTACGCCGGTTGATCCGACCGATGAAAAGTATAAGGACTTTAATGAGGTATTTAAAGATCGTGACGGAAGACTTTTGGCTATGGTGATGCATACTGGTTGTAAGTTCAAATCTAATAGCTTGATGAATGTGAGAGTGTATGACGAGACAGGGACCGAAGCAGAACAAAAGGAAAAGAATAAAGATATTTCATCTCCGCGCTTGAATGGGGATGGTATTTACAAGAACGTGACCGGATTCCATACTCGCCTTGGCATTGATACGACCTATGTAACCGGCAATTGTGAAACGGCTCATGTCATGTTCCGCTATGCCGAAGGGTTGCTTTGTTATGCTGAAGCTGCTGCCGAATTAGGGCAGTATAACGATAACGTGGCAGAGAAAACATTAAAGCCATTGCGTCAAAGAGCCGGTGTGGTCTATGTTACTCCGGTGGCTGATCCTCACTTCCCTTTCCAAGGCCTGCCACCGGCAGTGCAGGAGGTACGTCGGGAAAGACGTTCAGAGCTATCTCTGCAAGGTTTTCGTTTGGATGATCTGATGCGTTGGAGGGTAGCCGGAACGTTGAAAGGTGTGGAAGGACGCGGACGTGGCGCTTATCTGGGCAAAGACGGTGTGCTTTATCTGAGCTTTTCGCCTTCATTGCGGAAAGAAGGACTGAATCATGTACTGACAGATAATGAAGGATGGATGGATCCGTTGAGAGAGTACTTGCCTGAAGGCTACAAGTTTAATGAAGATCGTGATTACTTGTTACCCATACCACCGGATGAAATCCAGATGGACCATGAGCTGAATCAGAATCCGGGATGGCCGACTAAGTAAGGGAACTGAATAAAATTCATTTATGATAATTAGATAGATAAAGATATGAAGAACATATTATATAAAATATTTCCGATTTGCTTGTTGACCATGGGGTTGACCGGGTGTGAGGAAGAAACGAAATACCGCCCTCTGCCGGAAATCGTGCCATTAACGATGAGCATCAATGACAACGCATTTGCGATGGGCGAACACTTGAAAGTGAATATTAATGTGGAACCGGATGCTGATGGCAAGGAGGTTGTAGCAAATGAAGATTTTGATATTTACTTTACGGCGAAAGCCGGAGCGGAAGATGCTTCGAATGTATTCGAACAGTTCAATGGAATCGTTACTTTTCCGAAGGGAGAGAAACAGATTCAGGTGGATTTCCCGGTAAAGGCATCCGGACTGACGGGTAGTACTGCTATAAACTTTACGGCTTTTGCCCGTGGTTATAAAATGGAAGGCTCCAGTCAGGTTATCAAGGTTTCCGATTATTATCGGATAATGGCATCATTGGAGAACAATGCGGAGAATGTAGTAATGGAAGGTGGTAAGTTTGTATTAGTTGCAAAGATTGAAAAACCAAGTTCCGTACCTCTTAATATGAAAATTACTCCGAAAGAAGGGGAAGGAGATAAGTATGAAAATTTACCGTCTACATTAACAATTCCTGCAGGAAGAACTTCAGCAAAAAGTGATGCTGTGACTATTAAACAGGATTTTGAAATGACAGGGGATTTGCAACTGGTATTGAATCTGGAGAGTGATTCGCCTGCGAATCCGATGATAAATTCTACTCTGACTATAACTATGACTGATTTGGAATCTATGGGAGATCCTAATCTGTTTGATATAACGAAGGTGTATGAATTCCCGGATAGGCCGTTTATGTCTGATAAAAATAAAACTGCAATTGAAAGTTGGTTTACGGGAGATAAAATAGCTATGAATAAGAATAGCGCTCATCCCACTTCGGCTTTGAAAGATAAAGATTGGGTATTATGCAATGCGATAGAGTTTCATTATATTAATAATAGTTTTAGTGGCGGAAATAATACCCCTAATGCTTTCGGACATCGTATTTCTTGGGCCTTTTCTGATATTAATGATGCACCGTCACAGAAAATACAAGCTGTGAATAATGCAAAATGTACAAATATAACCAATGAAGGTATTTTAAATATGTGGGTGGATAAAAATGTTCAGGGGACTGGTGCCATGACAGCTACCAAGGATTACGGTGTCGCTGCATTGCAATGTTCTAAATTTGGTGGTATTTTTGCCCCACAACATACTCGGTTCTTCCCTGGTATGAGAATTGAAGTGAAGGCGCGTTTGAGAGGAATACGGACCGGTTTTGTTCCGACAATCGGACTTAAAAATCAGAAAAATTCCCTTCCGAACGCGAAAGATGAGATCGATATTCTCAAGAACACTCAAGGTTCTGTAATTACTCAGGCTGTAACTGTTGATAATGAGATAGGTTCAAAGAGTGTAGCAATACCTCAAGCGAATGAATGGAATATATATTGGGTGGAACTTGTGGATGAAAATATAATCAATTTAGGTATTAATGGAGCAACCAATCTGACCGTTAATCGTACACAATCTCCTGACAGGTGGCCATTCGACAAGGCTGGGACTCCTGCTACTGCTAATCCTGATCCTGCTACTGCTGCCGGTGGAAGTGCTGGTCTCTACTTCTTTATGAGATTGGCTGAAAGCTCGGAACGGGCTGCTGGTAAAGCGCCTGAAGGTTGGGATAATGTACTGAAAAGTATTGCCAATTGTGAAACGGATGATAATACGCCTCGAATGGAAATTGATTGGATTCGTATCTATACAAATAAGAATTATGTACAGACTGACGCTGAAAAAGTCTGGGCTAATCAGTTATTTTATTAATGCTATCTCTTTCAATTAGCTTTCAATAGTGTGAAATGAATTTTATGCCGGAAGCTATCGTTAGAAGGCGATATACTTCCGGCTATTTATTAGCCAATCACACGGAAATGGAGAATATTGGAAATTAAATGGTAATTTGTGGAAGTCCAAATAGATGGCTGTCCTCTATCTTTGCTGCCACAATCTTATACAAATTAGTATTTATGGAAAAACTGCAATCAAACTTATTCTTTCCTTTAGCAGGAATAGCTGCCGTAACTTCCCTTGCTTCCTGCTCAAACAAGCAAAGGCCTGCGGAGCAACTCCCTTTGAATATCGTCTACATTATGACAGACGACCACACAGCTCAAATGATGAGCTGTTACGACACACGCTACATGGAAACCCCCAACCTCGACCGCATTGCTGCTGACGGTGTACGTTTTACTCAAAGCTTTGTTGCCAATTCTTTAAGCGGCCCCAGCCGTGCCTGCATGATAACGGGCAAACATAGTTGTGCCAATAAATTCTATGATAATACCACTTGCGTATTCGACAGTTCGCAACAAACTTTTCCGAAACTGTTGCAGAAAATCGGTTATCAGACAGCATTGGTGGGTAAATGGCATCTTGAAAGCTTGCCTTCCGGCTTTGATTACTGGCAGATTGTTCCCGGACAAGGAGACTACTACAACCCGGATTTCATCACACAAAACAATGACACTATTCAAAAACATGGATACATCACGAATCTTATTACCGATGACGCCATTGACTGGATAGAAAACAAACGCAATCCGGAAAAACCTTTCTGTCTTTTGATTCACCACAAGGCAATTCACCGTAACTGGTTGGCGGATACTTGCAATCTGGCTTTGTACGAAGATAAAACCTTCCCGCTACCGGATAATTTCTTTGACGATTATGAAGGACGTCCCGCCGCTGCCGCGCAAGAGATGAGCATTGTGAAGGACATGGACATGATTTATGACCTCAAAATGCTTCGTCCTGATAAAAACACCCGTCTGAAATCCTTATATGAGAAGTATATCGGACGTATGGACGAAGGTCAACGTGCTGCATGGGACAAATTCTACACACCGGTTATAGATGATTTCTACAGGCAGAACCTGCAAGGCAAGGAACTTGCCAATTGGAAATTCCAGCGTTACATGCGTGACTATATGAAGACCGTAAAATCACTGGACGACAATGTTGGTCGTGTACTCGACTACCTGAAAGAGAAAGGATTGCTGGATAACACACTTGTCGTCTATACTTCCGACCAAGGATTCTACATGGGCGAACACGGTTGGTTTGATAAACGCTTCATGTACGAAGAATCCATGCGTACACCGCTTATCATGCGTCTGCCGAAAGGATTCGACCGCAGGGGTGATATCACAGAAATGGTACAGAACATCGACTATGCACCCACCTTCCTCGAACTGGCAGGGGCAGAAATCCCTTCTGATATCCAAGGGATATCCCTCGTTCCTTTACTGAAAGGCGAACATCCGAAAGACTGGCGGAAAGCTCTCTACTATCATTTCTACGAATATCCCGCCGAACACATGGTGAAACGTCATTACGGGGTACGTACAGACCGCTATAAATTGATTCATTTCTATAATGATATCAACTGGTGGGAACTCTACGACTTGCAGGCAGACCCGTCGGAAATGCACAACCTCTACGGGCAACCTGAATACGAACCGGTAGTGAAAGAACTGAAAGAAGAAATGCTGAAACTTCAGGAGCAATACAATGACCCTGTCCGCTTCTCACCGGAAAGAGACAAGGAATAACACCAACGTATATACACCATGAAAAGATACATCTTAATCATTCTCATACTGCTTTCGCCACTGACAGTGTTCTTGCAGGCTGATAACTTAACATCCCCTTTAATTTCAATAGTACCACGCCCGACACAGATTGTGCCGGGTAGTGGTAACTTCACCTTTTCTGCAAAAACGGCATTTGCGGTAGAAAATCAGGAGCAGGCTGCGATTGCCCGCAATTTTATCGACTTGTTTACCCGTGCTGCCGGAATAACTCCGGCTTTGAATGTCGGCAGCAAAGAAGGACAAGTCCGTTTTGTGACAGATTCTTCTTTTAAACCCGAAGCATATCTGTTGGAGATTACACCGCAACAGATACTTATTAAAGCTTCGGATACAAAGGGCTTCTTCTATGCCCTGCAATCTGTCCGTCAACTCCTGCCTGCTACCATAGAATCAGAGCAACCGGTACAGAATATCGCTTGGAGCGTTCCCGCAATGACAGTTCGGGATGAGCCCCGTTTTGGTTTCAGAGGATTACTTCTGGACCCGGTACGTTGCTTTATTCCCAAAGAGAACGTACTGCGAATCATCGACTGTATGGCGATGTTGAAAATAAACAAACTTCATTTTCATCTGACGGACGATAACGGCTGGCGGATTGAAATAAAGAAATATCCTCGTTTGACGGAAGTAGGAGCGTGGAGAGTAGACCGTACGGATGTACCTTTTCACTCACGCCGTAACCCGAAGCGTGGAGAGCTTACTCCAATAGGTGGTTTCTATACACAGGAGGAGATTCGGGAAATTGTAGCTTATGCTGCCGACAGACAAATAGAAGTCATTCCGGAAATAGATGTACCGGCACACAGTAACGCTGCTTTGGCTGCTTATCCCCAGTTTGCTTGTCCGGTTGTGAAAGACTTTATAGGTGTACTTCCCGGCTTGGGAGGACGAAATTCCGAGATTATCTACTGTGCGGGAAATGATAGCGTATTTACATTCTTGCAGGATGTCTTTGACGAAATTCTGGCACTTTTCCCTTCCCGCTATATTCATGTCGGAGGAGATGAAGCGCGAAAGACGAACTGGGAAAAATGTCCGCTTTGTCAGAAACGGATGAGAAAGCAGCATTTAGCCAATGAGGAAGACTTGCAAGGTTATTTCATGAAGCGTATCAGTGATTATCTGCGTAAGAAAGGACGCGAGGTGATTGGCTGGGATGAATTGACAAACAGCTCTTTTCTTCCCGAAGAGTCCATTATTCTCGGTTGGCAGGGAATGGGAACGGCTGCCCTGAAAGCTGCTGAAAAAGGACATCGTTTCATCATGACTCCGGCGCGTATCATGTACCTGATTCGCTATCAGGGACCGCAATGGTTTGAACCGGTAACGTATTTCGGTAATAATACCCTAAAAGATGTTTTTGATTACGAACCTGTACAAAAAGACTGGAAACCGGAATACGAATCACTGCTAATGGGTATACAGGCCTGTATGTGGACGGAATTCTGTAATAAACCGGAAGATGTGGATTATCTTTTGTTCCCTCGTCTGGCTGCCTTGGCAGAAGTGGCTTGGACAGCTGCAGGAACGAAGGACTGGACTGGATTTTTGAAACGAATGGATGTATACAATTCGCATATTGCAGAAAAAGGAATTGTTTATGCCCGCTCAATGTATAACATACAACAGACGGTGACACCAGTGGACGGACATCTGGAAGTGAGTTTGGAATGTATCCGTCCGGATGTGGAAATTTATTATACACTGAATGGAAGTAATCCGGCAATGTCTTCTCATCGTTACGACGGACCTATCTGTGTGACGAAAACGCAAATGGTGAAAGCCGCTACCTTTATGAGCGGCAAACAAATGGGAGAAACCTTAGAGTTACCACTCACATGGAACAAAGCTACGGCAAAACCTTTGCTTGACAATAAGAAGAATGAAATGTTATTAGTCAATGGATTGCGGGGAAGCCTGAAATATACTGATTTTGAATGGTGTAACTGGAGCCGGAATGATTCTATCTCTTTCACAATAGATTTGCAGAGTCAGGAAAAACTGAATAAATTAGCCATTGGTTGCATTACGAATTATGGAATGGGAGCGCACAAACCGAGAATGATTCGCGTAGAAGTTTCTGATGATAATCGGACCTACCATGCCATAGGAGAATTGAATTTTTCTCCGGAAGAAATCTATCAGGAAGGAACTTTCAGAAATGACTATTCGATAGACATGGGCGGAGTATCTGCTCGTTATGTCCGGGTGACGGCAGAAGGTGCGGGAATATGTCCCGACGAGCATGTCCGCCCCGGTCAGGAAGCGAGAGTCTATTTTGATGAAGTGATTATAGAATAGTAATCAAGTAGTTAAAAATAGCAATTAGGTGCTTAGTAAAACAATCTTATATAAACTAATTATGATGACATGCTTATGAACATTAGCTTTAAGAAACGAACTTTTTAATCTTATCAGCAGTACTGGCTGCCACTATTTTCACGTTAGCGCAGCAACAACCGTTGCCCGAATGGCAAAGCCAGTATGCGGTGGGACTGAATAAACTCGCTCCTCACACATACGTATGGCCTTATGCCAACGCTTCCGACATTGAAAAGCCGGGAGGGCATGAACAGTCTCCTTTTTATATGAGTCTGAACGGAAAGTGGAAATTTCATTGGGTGAAGAATCCCGATAACCGTCCGAAGGACTTTTACCAACCTTCTTATTACACAGGAGGATGGGCGGACATCAATGTGCCCGGCAACTGGGAACGTCAGGGTTATGGCACAGCTATCTATGTCAACGAAACGTATGAATTTGACGATAAAATGTTCAACTTCAAAAAGAATCCGCCGTTGGTACCGCATGCAGAAAATGAAGTCGGCTCATACCGCCGTACCTTCAAAGTGCCTGCCGACTGGAAAGGACGCCGGGTAGTACTTTGTTGTGAAGGGGTCATCTCTTTCTATTATGTATGGGTGAATGGAAAATTGCTTGGATACAATCAGGGATCAAAGACAGCTGCCGAATGGGATATTACTGATGTCCTCAATGAAGGCGAAAATGTGGTTGCTTTGGAAGTGTACCGATGGAGTGCGGGTGCTTACCTGGAATGTCAGGATATGTGGCGTTTGAGTGGTATCGAACGCGATGTGTATCTTTACAGCACTCCCAAACAGTATATTGCCGACTACAAACTGGATGCATCTTTAGATAAAGAGAAATACAAAGATGGAATTTTCGGACTTGAAGTGACCGTAGAGGGACCTTCTATTACACCTGGAGCCACTTCTATTGCTTATACCCTGAAAGACGCCGAAGGCAAAACTGTCCTGCAGGATGCCATCCGGATAAAATCCCGTGGATTGAGCAATCTTATCACGTTTGATAGAAAGAATCTACCTGATGTAAAGGCTTGGAGCGCAGAGTATCCTCATCTTTACACATTAATACTCGAACTGAAGGATGAACAAGGCAAGGTCACCGAACTGACGGGTTGCGAAGTCGGCTTCCGTACTTCGGAAATTAAGGACGGACGTTTCTGCATCAACGGTGTTCCGGTATTGGTGAAAGGAACCAATCGCCACGAACACTCCCAGCTGGGACGTACCGTGAGCAAAGAACTGATGGAACTGGACATCAAACTGATGAAGCTGCACAATATCAACATGGTGCGTAACTCGCATTATCCGACTCACCCTTACTGGTATCAGCTTTGCGACCGCTACGGATTGTACATGATTGATGAGGCAAATATCGAATCCCACGGCATGGGGTATGGGGCTGCTTCTCTTGCCAAAGACACTACCTGGCTGACCGCGCACATGGACCGCACCCACCGGATGTACGAACGTTCCAAGAATCATCCCGCTATCGTCATCTGGTCGTTGGGAAATGAAGCCGGCAACGGAATCAACTTCGAGCGTACCTACGACTGGCTGAAATCGGTAGAAAACACTCGTCCTGTGCAATACGAACGTGCCGAATTGAACTATAATACGGATATTTACTGCCGTATGTACCGCAGTGTGGACGACATCAAAGCATATCTTGCGAAGAAAGACATCTACCGTCCTTTTATTCTTTGCGAATATCTTCATGCGATGGGCAACAGTTGCGGCGGACTGAAAGAATACTGGGATGTATTTGAAAACAATCCGATGGCACAAGGTGGCTGCGTTTGGGACTGGGTGGACCAGTCATTCCGCGAAATAGATAAAAACGGTAAATGGTATTGGACGTATGGCGGTGATTACGGACCGGAAGGAATCCCGAGTTTCGGTAACTTCTGCTGTAACGGTTTGGTAGGCGCCAATCGTGAACCGCATCCGCATTTGCTTGAGGTAAAGAAAGTATACCAGAATATAAAAGCGACTTTGGCGGATCAGAAGAATCTGACTATCCGTGTCAAGAACTGGTATGACTTCTCTAATCT
>ENA-OQJB01000228-OQJB01000228.1-human-gut-metagenome-genome-assembly--contig:-NODE-228-length-32924-cov-7.670244_pt1 | contig 32924 bp, 27 predicted proteins | sample MGYA00242599_ERZ504765 | MGnify/ENA primary metagenome ERZ504765 (study PRJEB26092, sample SAMD00036354) | human gut metagenome | host: Homo sapiens | study: EMG produced TPA metagenomics assembly of...
ATCGCTTTTTGGGTCTTACCTTCTTTTAGTCCCAAAGATATTGCATATCTTTGCTCACGGGTTAATTGTTTATACTTCATAACAATACAAAAATAGTTAATCCTAAGGAGACTTCGGTCTCCTTTTTATTGTATTGCTAATTGATTCTACGCTCTCAGGGGCTATGCACCCCTGCCGCTGGGGCAAACCCGCAGTGGTTTTTCATGGAGAACACACTGCGAAGTTGCACTTCTAAGTTGAATTTGCAGTACTATAACAGGTCTTTCAGAACTCTTAACCTTTGTATTGTACGTTAATTTAACATCACATACTTTCAATATCCCTTCCATACGTTTGTTGTTTAATAAGTTGTTTGATTGTTAATTATGAATTTCTGGAAGTGAAAGGAATATCTCCAGATAAAGGATTAAATCCAATTTCTGTTCTGACTGGTTGTAAATTCGTTCTGTTAAATATATTCTATTCCAGCCAAATACAGGTTACACCTGTTTGAACTCTGAATCCCGTCTGAATTATCCAGTAGGAAAACAGGTAAAATATTCACTTTCTCTTCAACTTCCGTAGGGGGACTTTAGAAGCAGTGAAGTCATGTATGTATAGCATACATATATTATATAGTAAGACTTATTTCCTGCCAACAACATCTAAGAAGAGAAAGACTTCCTTCTCTTATAGGTAGGGGGATAAAATAAAGTTACTTGTATTGTGGTAAAATGTTTATTTCAATCTTATTTGTGTGTCAATGAAATATAGCTTGTCATCAATACCATAAAGTACGTTATTTGGAACTGCATCAAATATTTCGTATTGTTCATTATGATATTCATCCGGATAATCCATGATAAATCCCAAAGATTCCATATAATGCTGTATTTCGCTTTCTGTTGCTTCTCTATCTGCTCTTACATACGGTTGAATAAGTACCGCACAAAATTCGTTTTGGCTGTTATAAGCAAACCCAATCATTTCATAAGGGATATTGCTAAAAAAGAGATTGTGAGCTTCAATTCTTATAAAGAAGTTTGTAAGGTCATCACCTGCATACTCAAAATTATTCAGTTTGACAACGAAATCCTCATTTCCTGTAAAGACTTCATTTTCTCCACCTTTATTAAGATATACTAATGATAGTGCATTGAAGTCAATCCACAAATTATGAATAGTAGCAAATTCTTTTAATCTTTCTATCTGCTTTCTCTTATAGCCCTCTGGTGGTTCAATCTCTCCTGTTGTTTCTTTTTCTCTTCTAATGAAATCGGCTGTTTCTTCCAAGATTCGATTGATTGGAGAGTGCTTTCTATCCATTGCTTATGAAATTCGTTAATATAAGTCCGTTCCATATTTTTAGTTACTTAAAGTGACTTCTGCAAATATAAAGAATTATTCGCAGAGTTGTAAATTTACAGAACTCCATTATTTTTGATTGTAGGTAATTTACTTTTTTACCTTCCTATTTATCAGTACCTTTATGTATTCTTCAATGAAAAATCTTCTTCTCCACCAATTATTAATAACCATCTTAAACAGAATATAATATGTCAAAATATCGTCCAAAGCCATTTAGGGTAGCAGAAGTGCGCAGAGAAATCATAGATAACATCAAACACAGGTATATTTATCCAACTGAATATTATATAGAAGAGCCTGAAGAATCTCCCAAAAAGAAATTGGTTAAGAAGAAGAAACGTTCATCTTAACCACTTACCATGATAATATTCAATATCTAAACGGGTATCTCCATTTCTGGGAATACCCGTTTTTCATTTCCATATATTATGTAAAAAGGCATATCTGGATAGCTGTGTATCCAGATATGCCAAAATATGAGTTTAGATATATTTTATGAATGGAGATTCTTTGATAGTACCTTTTTTGAACAGGGACTATAAAACCATTATCTTAGAAAAAAAGTACTATCACCTATATCAACACTTCAACCAACAATAACGCTTTTGTATTTCCAATCTTACACTCCCTTACTTCAAAAAAATCTCGAATAGATTGCCCTGTGACTGCTTTTTGAGGTCGAAGGTCTATTAGCTGATAAATTCGGGTTAATTCTTCCTTTATATATTTAAGAGTATATTTCTTTCCAACCAGAAACGTATTTTTAACCAATTGAATAAATTCTGTTCCTTCTGTTTTCTCTCGTACCCTCTTTAATATCATTGCTTCTTTGATTTGTTTCACTGAATATTTAAGGGATTCTATTACTTCTTTGCCAACTGCCTCATAGGCTTCAATAATAAAAGGATCATCCGCTCTTAATTCTCTTTTATAATCTCTTATCATATCAGTTTCATAATCACCTTCCAATAACACCAACTGATTAACTATCTCCTTCCGTTTTTCTTTTAGAGAAATGGATTTGTTCTCCCTTTTCAGTCTCTCAAAATCACCCAATGGATAATTTGAGGATAAAAACACAACATCGAAAAGTTTATTGCCTCTATAATTAGAGACCACACCATCTTTATTGTTATAACTGGATTTCAGCAATGCTTCATCTTTATAGTTGTCTATTGCAAAGAAGTTCTTTTTACCTTCTTTGTCCAACATCTTATTATAGGGGATAATATCCAATGCTGCCCTGAATGAATCTCTGGCGCCTTCGGAACTAGCACAATTATATAATGTTTTCAACTTTCTATATACTTCCTCACAGCCCTGCAAATATCCGTTGATCTCTTCTTGAGTACGTTTAGGAAAATTATTATTTGTATTGAAGATGTGAAAAATCTTATCAACACCATTTCTGAATCTGCCAATTGCTTGTATTGCATCTGTATTCGGATCAATCATTGAATATTCAGAAAAATAAACTTCTGTAATCATTACAATTGTAGGCTTTTACATCTAGTTCTATATCCAATGCCGTGTAAAATCTGCTGGTAAAGAAGTTGATTTTCTTCATTCTGTCTTTACTCCAGTGTTCAAATACGTTTTTAAACTTATTGCTTTTCAGTTTATCAACACTTTTCTTAGCACAGAAAACGGTAGATTCCGTTTCTATATCTAATTGTTTAATAAAGGAATATATCATATCTGTCGAATTTATAAAGAGACAAATAGGAGTACTTAGTGTTGAAAGAGTACGTTTCAAATATTCCAATACGTTATTTGTATGAATCAGCGTAATAGGAAGTTTATATTCAAAAGTAGGTTCAATTTTAATGATTTGGAATTTCTGTTCATCAAATCTCTTATCGCTGAAAGAAATTGGAGTTGCCGAAACAAAGGCTTTGTGATCGAATAAGAAGAAATCATCTATTGGAAGTGTTATATCTGATCTGTAATCCACATCTTTCACAATCTTGTGACATTCATCGAACAATAAGAAGCATGTAGAATATATATGTATATCCATCATTTCAAAGGCCTCTTTGATCTTTCCAAAACTTTCAGGAGTAGGCAGTATCATGACATCTTGATAGCTTATGTATTCATCTTTCTTTTTAGGAGTATATCGCTCAATATCGAAAGCTGTTGCTCCAAAATATTCATACATCAGGGAACTTTCTCTTTTGTATGGTGATAAGTCCTTATCTTCTGCGAAATTATCCAGCTTGTAATTATGAATCTAATATAATGCCTCTACTTCATGGTGCAACATATATCTGTTAAAACCGTAATATTTAGTCATTAACAGTTCAGTCTGTCTGAAATTTGATAAATCTATATGAATGGATCTCATAGTTTGATTTCTAATCTGGTGTAAAAATAAATCATATTATTAAATCAAACACATTTTCATTGAATATAAATCAAAGTATTAGCTTTTCATCTGTACAGATAGAAAATAATAGTAGATTCAGTAATGAATAAGATATAGTAAGAAAAATAATAATGAAAGAGCAAGAGGTGGTTATGGTATTGTAAAAGAAAAGGGGGGGGCAAAAAATACTTGTGTTATGTAATAAGAGAGCGAGTATGGATAGAAAAAATGGATATATATAAGATTAACAGAAAAAAAAGATGTGTATATATGATGGATTGAAATTATTATTATATCTTTGTGGTGTTAATAAAAAATGTTATGGGATTGATAATATACAATGCGACAGATTTTGAAGTCAGACTAAAATGTACAATTCATAATTCAGGGAAGTTGGGATTTACAGATGCAACAGCAAAAGCATTGAAGCTGTCGGGGAATGGTGATAGTGTATTATTTGCATCAGATGAAAATGATGCAAAACAATTATATTTAATATATAACAAAACAACTGTCCCAGGAAGTTTTAAAATAAACAAAGCTGGAGCCTATTTTTATGTAAATGCAAAAGGATTATTTGATAAATTAGGATATAATTATAAAGATCAGGTCATAATGTTTGATATGATTGAATGCAAATCGAAAGAAGAAAATAATATAACAGGGGATGTTTACGAATTAAAAGAAAGGTCGAAGCCGAGGAATACAAAAGAATGAAAAGTGAATGCAGACGGCAATCTGGCATTCACTTTATTCAATCATATAAAAACGCTTGACCTCGTTTAAAAACAGCAAGACTCCTCATCTTGCAAGTGATTGATTTTCGCAAAAGTAATTTTTATTTTTGTTAGTAGCAAGATTGCCAAGTTATTAATATTAAAAAAAAGTAAATATGGCAAAGAAAACTATGAAAATAGGTCGTGATGCGCGTACAGGTAAATTTATACCAGTCAAAGTCGCTCAAAAAAGACCTAATATATCTATTGTTGAGACAATAAAGAAGTGAGATAGTGAATCACCGCCATTTATAATGAATGGCGGTTTTTGTTATTAACAAAAATAGTAAAGAATGAATAAATATAAAATTTCAATAGTGCCCCTTACTAATTTTATAGGTGCAAGTGAAGCGAAAAAAAAGACAATTATTAAAGAACAAAAAAAGTAAACTTATTTAAGGCTCCTTTGTATAGAACAGCTAAAGCTGTTTTACCAAAGTACTTTTATAGTGGATATGATCAATCTTTAATTGTTGATGCTATAACACGTTTACAGGGGAGTGATCTAAGTACAGATTGGAAAAGAAACAATGTAGAAACATCAATTTCTGCGTTGAGGCATTTTATGAGAATGCAATTTCCTTTCTCTATCTCTAATCTTAGATGTAGCTTTATTTCCAAAATTCCAAATAAAGAGTGTTACATAAATGGAGTCACTGTGCGTGTTGCTCCGGATGTCGTATTTAAATGGAGTGAAAACGGAAGAAAAAGAATAGGGGGAATTAAATTTCATATAGGAAAGACTGCTCCCCTTGATTCCTATATAGGAAGATTGCGCTCTTCTTTATTAGCTCATTATCTTCACACTTTGGTTGAGAAAGATGAAGAGGTTGACAACAAATACTGTTTCTGTATTGATGTGATCTACGAACAAATCTTTACTGCACCATATAATATCACAAATGACATTGTTATATTAAATAATGCTTGTGGTGAAATTAAAACTTTATGGAATATTGCTTGATCTTGTAATGAAAAGATAGAGAGGCTTTATATTTCTCTCTATCTTTTTTCGAGAAAGTAAATTTTTCATTGCATTGTCTATTGATCATTGCCAAAGCTATCCAGATAAATTTGTATTACTCTCTCTGCTGTCTTATTCGTTGAAAATATCAGTAAGTTGATCCATTTGCTTAGCAATAGTTTCATCTACCAGCTTTGCATAATGAGTAGTCATGCGAGTGTTGGTATGCCCTAACATTTTAGAAACAACTTCCAGAGAAATATTATTTGCAAGAGTAACCGTACTGGCAAAGGTATGACGGCTTGTATGATAGGTTATCCGTTTATTGATATTACAAAGTATAGCAATGTCTTTCAGATACTTATTTATATCTGCTGGATCTTGAATAGGTAATAATTTGTCATTATCTTTATATTTATCCAAGATCATTTTAGCTATCGGTAGTAAAGGTATTCTGGATAAGACTCCTGTTTTTATCCTTCGTTTCTTGATCCATATTCTGCCATTCTGATCTTTTTCAAAATTTGAGGTTGTAAGAGTTTTTACGTCAATGTAACTTAACCCAGTGAAGCATCCAAATAAAAACATGTCTCTGGCTTTCTCTAATCGAGGTAGTGGAGTATCAAAGTTGATAATTTTTCTTAGTTCTTCTTCGTCCAAGAAATCAATATCCACAGGCTCGCGTTCAACCTTATATGTTATAAAAGGGTTGAAAGACATGTAAGAATTTGCAACAGCTAGATTTGTAATCTTCTTTAGTAGTTTCAAATGTTTTGTAGATGAATTTTGGCACATGTTTTTGTCTATCCTTAAAAACGAATGAAACGACTGTATGAAGTTTAAATTGAGTTCACGTAAATACATATCTTCTCTTTTGTATTTTTGTTGCATGAACTCTTTAAGCAATCTGACTGTATATTCAGAAATCCAATAGGTCGCTTTAGAAACACCGTTACCAATTAGTTTTTGTTGTTCTTGATTATGATCAGCAAAGACTTCAAACAGACTTTTTCCTTTTAGTGATTCAATCTATTCTTGATAAGCCTCACATAAAAGTTTGGCAGTAATGATAAAACCTCTATCCAGCAACTCTGCTTCTTTTTGATAAAGTTTGGCTTTTACAGCTTTCAGATAGTTGTTGAGGCTTTTTGCTTCTTCGTCTTTGCCTTTTACTTGTTGTTTGGCCTTATCCCATTTATCAACAGATATTTGTTTACCTGTAGAGAATGAGCATCTTTCACTATTTAAGGTAATTGTAACCTCAATAGGCGTATTACCACTTTTTCTTGCTTTACTTTCTCTTATGAAAAAGAGAATAGAAAATGAACTTCTAATCATTGTTTAACTATTAAAATTAGATATTTAAAAGTTCTTTTATATGATATATATCTTTGTATATCAGTGTATTGGTGCTGAAATTGTGACCACTTTTCAAAAAAGTGAAAATGGTCGTAAATAAGTCACAAAATATCTCCAGTTTTTATCTGTTTCAGCAGAAATAAACCTATTCCTATCCTCTATCAGAAAATGACTTTTAGCAGAAATTTTGAGCGTTTTTGTAACCAATCTCAATATCTTTATAAAGAAGTAGTGTTGTAAAAGGAAGTATTCAATCAACCAAAAGGAAATAGTTAGGAGAGAAGCTTTGGTAAATAAAAAACTCCCGTAACCATAACGATTACAGGAGTTTATATATGAGTAATTTATCAGATTACTTCTTCATAGCTTCCTCGATAGCAACAGCTACAGCCACAGTAGCACCTACCATCGGGTTGTTACCCATACCCAGGAATCCCATCATTTCTACGTGAGCAGGAACTGATGAAGAACCAGCGAACTGAGCGTCACCGTGCATACGGCCCATTGTGTCGGTCATACCATAAGAAGCAGGACCGGCAGCCATATTGTCTGGGTGCAGGGTACGGCCTGTACCACCACCTGAAGCTACAGAGAAATACGGGTGACCGTTTTCCATACATTCTTTCTTGTAAGTACCTGCAACCGGGTGCTGGAAACGAGTCGGGTTAGTTGAGTTACCTGTGATAGATACGTCAACACCTTCTTTACGCATGATAGCAACACCTTCGCGAACGTCGTCAGCACCGTAGCACTTAACTTTTGCACGCAGACCGTTTGAGTATGCTTTTTCTTCGATTACGTTTACTTCGCCAGTCATATAGTCGAACTGAGTCTGAACGTAAGTGAAGCCATTGATACGGGAAATAATTTTAGCTGCATCCTTACCCAGACCGTTCAAGATAACGCGCAACGGTTCTTTACGAACTTTGTTTGCCATTTCAGCGATCTTGATAGCACCTTCGGCAGCAGCGAAAGATTCGTGACCTGCCAGGAATGCGAAACATTTTGTTCTTCACGAAGCAGACGGGCAGCCAGGTTACCGTGGCCGATACCTACCTTACGATCGTCGGCAACAGAACCGGCGATACAGAATGCCTGCAGACCGATACCGATAGCTTCAGCAGCTTCGGCAGCATTGGTGCAGCCCTTCTTGATTGCAATTGCAGCACCTACAACGTAAGCCCAGCAAGCGTTTTCGAAACAGATAGGTTGTGTTTCCTTACACATTGTATAAGGGTCGATACCTTTAGCGTCGCAGATAGCCTTTGCTTCTTCGATACCGTTGATACCATATTCTTTTAAAACCGCGTTGATATGATCGATACGGCGGTCATAACTTTCAAATAAAGCCATATTATTTTTTACTTTTTTAAGTTCTTATTTACCAGAAATAAAGATATCAGAAAATTGAAAACAAGTACACCGCCGCAGCAGGCTACATAAAAAGCCATCCAGGGACGGTCCGGCTTAATCACGAAGTAAGCGATAACCGTTGCCACTATGGTGATAGCGATCAGCCCGAAAAGGACGCGTGTCAGTGTTTTCTTATTCATTACGAGGATCGATATATTTTACAGCTTCTTTGAAACGACCGTAAGAGCCTTTGGCTTTTTCCAGTGCTTCGTTAGCATCCATACCCTTCTTTACCATATCCATGAATTTACCTAAGTGGATAAATTCATAACCGATTACTTCGTCGTCAGCATCGAGAGCCATACGAGTACAGTAACCTTCAGCCATTTCCAAGTAACGAGGACCTTTGGCCAATGTGCCGAACATGGTTCCTACCTGGCTGCGCAGACCTTTACCCAAGTCTTCCAAACCGGCACCTACAGGCAGACCACCTTCAGAGAAAGCAGACTGTGTACGACCGTAAACGATCTGCAGGAATAATTCGCGCATTGCAGTGTTGATAGCGTCACAAACAAGGTCAGTGTTCAATGCTTCCAACAGTGTTTTACCCGGCAGGATTTCTGAAGCCATCGCAGCAGAGTGAGTCATACCGGAGCAACCGATAGTTTCTACAAGTGCTTCCTGGATAATTCCTTCTTTAACGTTCAGAGTCAGCTTACATCCACCCTGTTTCGGTGCACACCAACCGATACCGTGAGTCAAACCAGAAATGTCAGAAATCTGAGTTGCTCTAACCCACTTTCCTTCTTCAGGAATCGGAGCACACTGGTGGTTAGCTCCCTTCTTTACAACACACATGTGTTGAACTTCATGTGAATAAATCATAATCGCTAATTTATTATATTAAAGTGATAATAAAACTTTATGCTGATTTTAATGTAAGATCGCTTTCTAAAAGACCGCACAAAGATAAAATTTTTAATTCAGCCGTGCAACAGGACCGGTTATTTCAAAACTTCTTTAATTTTATCTTCCAGCTCCTGGCCGTGCAGGTTCTTGGCGATGATCGTACCGTCTTTGTCAACCAGTACGGTATGAGGGATGCTGTTGACGCCATAAAGAGCGGCACCGCCGTTCTGCCAGCCTTTCAGGTCGGACAGTTGTGTCCAGGTGATATTCAGGTCTTTTACACCTTTGGCCCATGCATCGGCTTTGCTGTCCAGCGAGATGCCGACGATATCGAATCCTTTGCCCTTGTAGTCTTTATAGGCTTTGACCAGATTCGGCATTTCTGCACGGCAGGGAGGACACCAGGATGCCCAGAAGTCGATCAGGACGACTTTGCCGTTACCGACATATTCGGAGAGTTTGTGCATTTCGCCTTTAGCGTCCGGCATTTCGAAATCGGTGAACTTCTGTCCTACAGCGACCTTTTTCAATACATTCAGATGGTCGATCATATAGCTGATGCCCGGAACGGATTTGAAAGAAGAGTCTGCTTTGGAGATGATTTCATTTTGCTGCTCTTCGCTGATATTGTAACGGAAATCGTAGAGATTCTTGGCGGCAGATTGTTTATCCGTATGAGTCAGGATATAGTTGACAACGGCTTCCGTAATCTTACGGTCGATCTCTTCATATTTGGCTTCCGCCTGTTTAATCAGATTTTCATCACCCGACTTCATATCGGCAACCAATTTGTCTATACCGGAACGTAAGTCTTTGATCTTAGCCTGCAACTCTTTTTGTGCGTCATTTTCGGGAGTTCCGCTAACTGTGGAAGTCGAATCCAGCACGACAGCCAATTTCCCGTTTTCAAGTACGAATGTTGCCATAAACGGAGCGTTTTCTCCGGGAGCGACACGTACCGGTTCAACCACTTCTTCCGAAAAACGGAGAGTACGAAGGGCAGGAGCATTTTGTGTGCCTTTCAAGGCAAAAGCTCCGTTTTGTACTAAGGCGCTGTCCAGCGGTGCAGCATCTTTTACTCCATATTCATAGAGATATACATACTTACCATTCAAATCATTGTTTGAAACGGTACCGGTTATTTCGTAACCCGGTTTTTCGCTACAGGCTGCGAGAAGCAGGACAGAAGCGGCGATAGGAAGATACTTTTTCATATATTTACGTTGTATTAAAACGATTAATACTTTATTAGTTACAGACGTTTGGCGCAAAAGTAAGAAAAAATTGACACATTATTTGCTATATTTGTGGCCTAATAACCGTTATTATGAATTTATCCTATATAGATACCAGATATGCGGCGGTTTTCCGTTTCTTCAGGTCTGTCATTGTCTGCTTGTTCCTGTTTTCTTGTCCGGTGTCCGCGGGGATTTCTCTGCATATGGCAAATAATATAGATTTGTCAAATAATGCCATCCTTGACATGTACCAGGATGAGAACGGTTATATGTGGATCGGTACCTATGACGGTTTGAATCTGTATAACGGCAAGAATACATATGTGTTTCGCTTTGAACCGAACAACAAGAATACTTTATGCAGCAATATCATCAATAAAATCGTGTATGGCGGAGACGGATATCTGTGGGTATCGACTTCTATGGGATTGAACCGGTTTTCGCTGAAAGGGAGGAAGGTGACGGAGTCCTACACGGAATATCCCGAGTGTCTGAATGTGGCTTCTGATTCGGCTGGTAATACGCTGCTCATAAAGCAAAAAGATTTTATCTCCTGCTATTCTCCTGAAACCGGTTCTTTCCAGGATGTACATGTACGGGGGATGAATGAAGAAGTATCTAAAGTCTTGTTTGCAGAGGGAGAAAGACAGTTCTTTATTTTTGACGCCGATGGCTGCCTGCTTGAGATTTGTCCGGATTTCGACTCCTTTCCTTTGGCATTGGACATAAGGAAAACGCCGATCCATGAAAAGAAAATTGACCGTGCTTATTATCTCGATGGTATTCTGTACTATGTGGATATGGAAAACCGCTTTTATTCTTACCGGATGAAAGACCGCCAGAAAAAGTATCTGGCCGACCTTACCTGCTGGATGGATCAATATGGAAATCTTTCCCGCATCGCTTTGTTTCATTCCACCCCTTACCTGGTTTTTAGGAACGGGCTTTTGCTAAACATAGATAATCAGGAAGAGGCATTGGGATTTGATGTCGGGCTATTCTGTGTTTTGCCTGACCGGAAGCAGGATATCTTGTGGGTCGGGACAGACGGGCAGGGAGTTCGGATGTATTATGACAAATATAACCGGTTTTCTGGGATTCAACTCAAGAGTTTGCCGATTGTCATGCGTAATCCGGTCCGTTCGATCTATACTGAAGATGAAAAAACGATCTGGTTCGGAACTAAAGGGAATGGTTTTGTGCGTGTGGAAGATTATGATTCCTATGAAAAAGGAGAAATACCGGCCGGGAAGGTCAAACATTTCACTACATCGAACGGCTTGTCCAGTGATCGTGTCTATTGTTTCCGTAAAAGCAACTATTATCCCTGGGTGTGGATAGGGACGGAAGGACCAGGATTGTCCTATTATTCCTTAGTGGACAAGCAAGTCCATACGATGGCAAGCCTTGTCGATACAAAGATCAGGTATGTTCATGCGATCCGTGAAGTGAATGATTCGACATTATGGATGGCAACGACCGGAGATGGTTTGCTGGAAGTTGTCATTGGTAGAAAGGACGGAGAACCTGTTATTGAATATGTGAAGTCGTTTATCCTTGAAAAGGATGGAAAAGTTTGTAATGAGTTCCATTCTATGAATTATGATGATGAGGCTTCCCTTCTTTATTTGGGAAGCCGTGGAGGATATGGACTGGTCCGCTTTAATCTGCTGACTAAGAAATATGAATTTATTCCGATGAATAATGCGGGCAACCGGGCGGTAGGGGATGTGCTTTGCATGTGTTATAGCCAGGATTCGACTTTTTATCTGGGAGCCAGTTCCGGTATGACGCAGATGAAATTACATTCAGAGACCCCGGCTGAGGTACGACAATATAGCAGAATTGACGGTATAAAGAACGACATGGTTCATGGTATTCTCGAAGATTCTGACGGCTGTATCTGGCTGAGTACTAATAAAGGGTTGACTAAATACAATCCTCGCAATCAGTTTTTCCATAATTATGGAAGTCCCGATTTGGATGTGACGGAGTTCTCGGATGATGCCTATTGGAAGTGTCCTTATACAGGAAAACTGTTCTTCGGCGGAATAAACGGGCTGATATGGGTAGGTCCGCAAAACGACCGGCAGGAGAATTATAAGCCAGCCTTGCATTTCTTTGAATTGAAGATGGGAGATGAGACGCATAGTTTGTATGACTATACGGATCAGAAAACCGGATATGTGACTATTCCTCCCAATATATCTACCTTTTCGATTTCTTTTGTGGCGACCGACTATATACACGGGGAAAACTATGAGTATTCGTATTTATTAGAAAACTATAATACATCGTGGACTGAACTGCAAAAAGATAATGAGGTTGTATTTACGAAGTTGCCTTATGGCAATTATGTTTTGAAAGTCCGTTACAAGAACGATGTGTTCGATTCGGATGCCAAAGAGTATTTTTTGCATATACGGGTGTTACCTCCCTGGTATCGCGGTTCTTGGGCTATGATTGCCTATGGTCTGTTGTTGGCAGTTGTATGTTCGGGTATCGTGTATTGGCTGCGCCGCCGGATTGTGGAAAAACAGGCCGAAGTCGCCCGTAAAATCAGAGAAGAGCAAAAAGAAAAATTGTATGAAGCGAAGTTGAATTTTTTCGCCAATATCACGCATGAGCTTTGTACGCCTTTGACTTTGATTAATGGTGTGAACGACCATATCAAGATATCCGCTGACCGGTTGGCTGATGGAAAATTGGAGAAATATGCCCGTATCCTGGGTGAAAACGTTACAAGCCTGAATGAATTGATCCAGGAAATTTTGGATATCAGAAAGATCGAGGAAGTTGGATTCAGCCATATACAGATCAAGCGGGTGTCCGTAGGCAGTCTGATCCGGAAGCAATGTGAATCGTTTATGCCTGTCGCGGAGCAGAACGGGATCAATTTTACTTTTAGTGATGTTGATAAACCGGTTTATTGGAATACGGATGTACCCAGCCTGAAGAAGATCATACGTAACCTGGTGTCGAATGCATTCAAGTACACGGAACAGAAAGGCACGATCGATGTTTCTGTCCGGATAGAAAATGAATCTCTGATAATAAAGGTATATAATACAGGTAAGGGGATAGCGGAAGCTGACCTGAAAACGATTTTCGACCGTTTTCATATCTTAGGTGATCTGGATGGAAATAATTATACTCAGATGACTTCCAGAAATGGATTGGGACTTTTCATCTGCCACAGTATGGTCCAGCTGCTTCGTGGCGAGATAAGAGTAGCAAGCAAGGAGGGGGAATCTGCCGAATTTATCGTTACGTTGCCTTATCTGGAGGCCGAGGAGACAGATTTGGATGAACAAGACGATGAAAAGGTTCCGGTTGTACAACCGGTTTCAGCAGTGGCTGCTGAAACCGAAGTGAATATTGGTAATCCAGTTATATTGGTGGTCGATGATAACCGGGATATCGTTTGGTTGATTAAGGAAACGTTATCGTTCGAATATGTCGTCCGAGAAGCATTTAATGCAGAGGAGGCTTTGGCCTTGATGGAGCAGCAAACTCCTGATTTGATTATTACGGATATCATGATGCCGAGCATGGATGGGTTTGCATTGATCAGCCGTATCAAGTCTGATAAGTTCACTCGGCATATACCTTTAATCGTAGTATCGGCAAAGGTCTCGGAAAACGAACAGGCGGAAGGGTTGGATCTGGGTGCCGATGCCTATCTGACCAAGCCGTTCTCATCCGTGGTGCTCCATTCCGTCGTGAACAGGTTGATGGCGAATAAAAAAGAACTGAAAGACTACTATTATTCCCCAGAAAGCGCTTATGAGCAGTCCGGTGGTCAGTTGATCCATCAGGAGGATAAGGAGTTTATGGATTCCGTGACAGCCATAATAAAAGAAAATCTTGCTCAGGATACATTGCGTCCTGAGCTTATAGCCGATAAATTAGGCACGAATACCCGTGCTCTGTATCGCCGTTTCAAAAAAATTTCACCGTTGACACCGAGCGATTTTATCAAGGACTACCGTATGAAGCATGCAGCTCAGCTTTTGGTCACGACAAACCTGAGCGTGCAGGAAATCATCTACCAGGTCGGAATCTCCAACAAATCCTATTTTTATCGTGAGTTTTCAGCCAAATACGGAGTTACGCCAGGACAGTACAGGCAAATGCAATAAGGTGACTATTAGATGCCTTGTATTTCTTCCATTCTCTCTAACCTTACTAATGTAACCCTATGTTTTAAGAAACGTAATACATAGGGTTCCTTTCCTTATTGTCATATTTGTAAAAAAGACGTTGGTTCGAATCGAAACTACTACTGCATATAATCCGGTTTTCTACCCCATATAATTCGATTTACCCGTAGGGGTAATATTTTTTAATAAACAGTTATTATTTTTATATTGCTAATTATTAGATGATTATACGAGAATTCGCTTTTTAAGGGGGATATTGTCGTTTTTTGTCATTGTAATATGTTCGGTTGTCAGGAGAGTAACTTCCTTTTTGCATAAGTACTTGTCTTTGTGTAGTGTCTTGATTGTACAAAAGAGTATCATAATCGGTCATAGGTTGAATATGACACTTTTTTTGTTATCCTGTGTTACTGTGATTGTGTTAAGATCGGCTAATATTGCCATCAAATTACAAAAAATTAAAAGAATAGATTGGACGGTGATTCTTCCGGTCTTTTTAGAATTTAAATATGTTACATGTGTTAAATTAAAAAGCAAAAAATGATGAATGAATCTAAGCTATTATCTCCATGTGGGATAGCGAAGGCCTCAGCCTTATGCTTGCTAATGTCTGCTTTTTCTGTTAATGCCGTATTTGCTGTTCCGGAATCGGATAGCAATATAATGGTAGTACAACAGGGTAAGACATTGACAGGTGTTGTGAATGACGAGTTTGGTCCGGTTGCTGGAGCAAATATCGTTGTGAAAGGTACGACAAACGGTACTATGACCGATACGGATGGACGGTTTTCCATTTCGAATGTCCCGGCCGGCGCTGTTTTACAAATTTCTTTTATAGGCTATCTAACTCAGGAGATCCAGGTAGGAAACCAATCAACCATTAATGTAATGTTGAAGGAAGATTCCCAGACATTGGATGAAGTTGTAGTGGTTGGTTACGGTACAATGCGTAAATCCGACTTGACGGGATCTATCTCCACTGCAAAAGGGGTAGATATCATTAAAGCACAATCATTCAATGCCCTTGATGGATTGAAAGGTAAAGTGGCAGGTGTGAACATCTTTTCCAATACCGGACAGCCGGGTGGTGAAATGCGTGTTGTGATCCGTGGTGTATCTACGATTAATGCGTCGACTTCTCCTTTGTATGTTGTGGACGGAGTAGTTATGTCAGACTTCCAATTGTTGAATCCGAACGATATTGAATCTGTAGAAGTTTTGAAAGATGCTTCTTCTGCTGCTATTTATGGTGCTCGTGGTGCTAACGGGGTTGTTTTGGTTACAACCAAGCGTGGTGACGGAGGTAAAGGAGTTCATGTCTCTTACGATGGTTCTGTTTCTATCGGAACGATGGCAAAACAAATGGATGTCATGGATTCAAACGAGTGGATGGCTGCTTTTAAACAAGGTTTGGAAAATGCCAATGCTTGGCAGGGTAAGAATTTTACAACCGATTTATCGCAGATATTTACAGACGAGCGTTTGTTTAATGCAGATGGTACTCCTAAATATAACACGAACTGGCAAGATGAAGCCTCGCGTACGGCTGTCTCACATAACCATCAGATAAGTATACAGAGGGCAGGTGATGGATCTTCTGTCGGCGCATTTATCAACTATACCGATCAGCAAGGTGTTTTGCTGAATTCTTATTTTAAACGTATCAATGCAAAATTGGCGTATGATGATAAACCGACAAAGTGGTTGTCTACCTCTGTAAATTTATTGGTTAACCATACGTGGGGAAATCGTACATCTGATAATCCGTATGGACAAGGCGCGTTGCGTACGATGATTGAACAGTTTCCGTTCTTGCCAGTTATGTTAGATGGAGAATATACGCAAACCAATATAATTAAGACTAATGCAATTTTGAATGATAAGGATAATCCTAATAGCGGATATCAAGGATTCAGTCCGGAAGGTGTGGGTAACCCTGTAGAATTGCTGAAAAGAGTGTACAGCATGCAGTATCGTACGAAAATATTTGGTAATGCGGGGTTTACTTTCCATTTGATGAAAGGATTGGATTTGAAGACGCAATTTGGGGTGGACTATCAGAATGGACGTAATGCCAGTTACACTCCGTTCACTCCGCGTCCGATGATCAATCAGAATTCAGAGGGATCGGCTTCGGCAAATAATTCAAATGCTTTTTATTGGCAGGAAGAAACCTATATGAATTATTCGACATTGTTAGGAAAGCATTCTATCAATGCCATGCTTGGTTTGTCTTGGCAAGGACGTGATTATACCTATTTCAGTGCTTCGGACAGCAAGTTTACCGATGATTTCTATGGTTATTACAATTTAGGAAAAGGTACGGATCGTCCGAGTGTAGGCAGTGATTATGATAAATGGACAATGAATTCATATTTCCTCCGTTTGGCTTATTCTTATGATAGTAAGTACATGGCAACGGTAACGGGACGTTATGATGGTTCTTCTAAGTTTGGTTCGGGTAATAAATATGCATTTTTCCCGTCTGTAGGTTTGGGATGGCTGATGTCTAAAGAAAGTTTCCTTGAGGACAATCCTACGATTAGCAAATTAAAGCTACATACTTCGTATGGTTTGACCGGTAACTCTGAAATCGGGACATATCGTTCTTTGGCAACTGTTAGCCAGTCAACTACGATTATTGGTAATGCTTTACATACTGTATCTTATCTGGACAATATGCCAAACTCTAAATTGAAATGGGAAAAAACTGCCCAGTTTGACTTTGGGGCTGAGTTGGGTTTGTTCAACGATCGATTGAGTTTTGATGTTTCCGGTTATTACAAATATACATCAGATTTGTTGCTTGACAGACCGGTACCGGAATCAACTGGTTATTCTTCCATTTTGGACAATATCGGAGCTGTATCTAACCGTGGTGTCGATATTCTGGTTACGGCACGTCCTGTCCAAAATAGTGATTTCCAATGGACTTCGACAATCAATTTAGGTTTCAATAGAAGCCGTGTGGAAAAATTGGATGAAAGTGCATCTGTTGATCCGATTACAGGAAAACGTCAGATTACGACTGATGGTTTCGTCGGTTATGATATGCTTATCCGTGAGGGTGAACCGCTTTCTTCATTCTATGGCTACAAACGTATCGGGATTTATGATGGTAATCCTGATAACTGGGATCCTGAAACCATGAATATTCCTTCTGTTATCGGTGAAAAAGTGACATCTAAAGATCGTACGATCATTGGTCATGGTTTACCGGATTGGATGGGTTCTTTTGTTAATACGTTCAACTATAAGAACTTCGATTTGACAGTTGATTTCCAATATACATGGGGTGTTGATGTTATGCAGGAATATTACCACTCGACTGTGGCGCGTTTCTTGACGAATGGTCTTGACCGCATTTATACGGATGCATGGCACCCGACTTTGAATCCGAATGGGCAAGAACAGGCTATTCGTTTGAATAACTTTGGCCAAGGGGCAAATAATGCTGCTGATGACGATTGGGTAGTTAATGGCTCTTATTTGCGTTGTAACATGATCCAGTTAGGTTATACATTTGATCCCAACGTGATCAAACCTCTTGGATTGTCATCATTACGCTTGTATGCCAACGTAAACAATGCATTTTTGATTACTTCTTCGGATTATTTAGGATTTGACCCGGATAACTCATCTCGCTTGGATGGTAATAACTGGGGGGCTAACCGTCAGTTCTTTACTTATCCACGTCCGAGGACATTCATGTTCGGTATCAATGTTGCATTTTAATCAGTCATAAATAATAAAGATCATTATGAAACTAAAGAAAAGATATATTTCATTGGTATGCATGTGCTCATTGGCCTTGAGTTCATGTGATAGCTTCTTGGAAGAAAAACCGCTGGATCAGAAAGATTCAAATCAGTTCTGGCAGACTCAGGCCGATGCGGAAACAGGTGTGAATGCATTGTACTTTGGCGGTGTACCTTATCTGCATAATACGGGGGGAGGTTGGACTCCCAAAGCTACTCAGTGGGGAGGTATTATCTCCGGTTTGTATGTTGATAAACGTAAAGACCGTCAGTTTACAAATGCATCAGAGGGCTGTAACTTTAATATTGCGTCTTTCGACGATCAAGCCATGAGCTATTGGCATGAATTTTACAAAGGTATTTCCCGTGCAAACTTTGTGATTGCCAATGTTCCGAACATGACAGATGTTTTGAGTGAGGAAACTATCAAGAATTATGTGGCACAGGGTAAATTTTTCCGTGCATTTGCTTATTTCTGGCTAGTAAAGGAGTTTGGAGATGTACCTTATGTTTCCGAGCCTTATACTTCTACGGACGGTATTTTTAAAGAACGTATTCCGGCTTCTGAAATTTATAGCCTGATTGAGCAAGATTTGCTTGATATCGTAAACAACAATGCTCTGCCAAATAAGGCATTTTATGATAATGGTTGCTATGCAACTCTACCGATGGCACAGACTTTACTTGCACAAGTTTATTTGCAGAGGGCAGGTGCCCCGCTTAATGGTGGAAATGCGGATTATGAAAAGGCAGCTCAGATGGCGCTGAAAGTTGTCGAAGGTGGTCAGCATGCTTTGGTTCAGGCAGATGGTAGTAGCGATGATCTCAATTCTGCTTTTAATATTATCAAGACGACAAATACGTCTAACGAGATCATCTATGCAAAAGAATATAATTATTCCAATCATAAAGTAGGTAACTCTTATGCTGTTCATTCGATGGGATCGGATGCTTTCCAATGGAAAGATGCAAATGGTAATGCTATTTTCCACCCAGGTGGTGATGTGTTGGAAAATATCTATTTGCCTTGTGATATGATTGTAAAGAGCTATGATCCGGCTGATATCCGTGGACATGAAAAGCAGTTTTTCTTCAAAGAGTATACGGATGCTACAGGTGTGACCCATAATTTGAACAATTATGGAAACTGGGCTTGGTTTGATGAAAAAGCTTTGATGGAAGGACATGATGGTGATTATAATATGCCGATGTTCCGTTATTCCGAAATTTTATTGATTGCTGCTGAAGGTTTGGCACGCATAGGCCAGGAAAGTGTGGCTCTTAGCTATTTGAACCAGGTTCGTAGACGTGCAGGTCTGGCAGATGAAACAGCAACGGGTGATGCGTTGATTCAATCCATATTGACTGAGCGTTTGCACGAATTCCCATTAGAGTTCAAAGTTTGGGATGATATCCGTCGTACTCGTTTATATCCTGAAGAAGCAGGTGAACATTCTGGCAAGTTGAATTGGGTTCCTCTTACTTCAGCGAAGATTCAGAACAAACCGGACGGACAGATTCGCGTAGGAGCTATTCCTGAATATGCTTTGTTATGGCCGATTCCGTTGGATGAAATGCAGGCTAATCCGGCATTGCAGGGACATCAGAATCCAGGATGGAATTAATATTAAGACGTGATAAATGTCTATAGGGTAATTGAAGAGGTCGGTTTCTACCAGTAGGGTAGAGACCGTCCTTTTACAAGAAAATAACTATAGGGAGTTGTTTTAAACTTGTTATTTTTGGAATGTGAACAGTATATTGTTTAATTTTGATGAAAAGTTGTGTTATGAAAATAAATATATTAATATCGATAAGTTTATTATTGTGTTCTTGTCAGGCAAAATTACCGGTGAATGTTCCTGAATTGTCAGATGGGAATCCGACAACCTGTTTCGTGGGAACGGAAGGGGTAAATAAAGTGATTTTTGATGAACAATATACTGTTCCTATCCAAAGTTATAAAATCTATTCGTCCGGCGAGACACCTGCACATGATCCGTTTACCTGGACATTGAAAGGTTCTTATGACGGGAAAAAATGGGTAGTTGTGGATGAACGGAAAGATCAGATGTTCTGTTCCCGCTACCAGGAAATTCTTTGTCCGATAACCCAACCTTCCAACTATAAACAATATAGGCTGGAAGCCAGTACGGCTACCGGTGATACACTGGTACTGGGTGATGTCTTGTTCTTTGACACCAATTTGAATGCCAATTGGGAGGATTTCAAATATCCGGAAATCGATTACGAAGTGATTGATCCGGAAACTAAAGGGGCAGCCATTTATGCGGGGCTTGTCCAGAATCCGGACGAATACATACGTTATCATGCTCGTAAGGTTGCCGAAATTCTTTTCTATTCGGCTAAAGATACGATGAATGATGTTCAAAAGGTCCATTATACTTTGAAAGATTATGATGGAGTTTCAGCCAAGAGCGGTAATCCGGCCAATACCTCGATTGTTTACAGCACACAGCATATAGAGAAGTCGGCAAACGAATCTCTTTACAAGCTCGACTTCGAAACACGTGGCGTTCTGTACCACGAATTGGTACACGCTTACCAGTTCGAACCGAAAGGAATTGGTTCCTACTCGACTAACAAGACATTCTGGGCTTGTATCGAAGGGCTGGCGGATGCAGTCCGTGCCCAGGCCGGATATTTCGATATGAGTACCCGCAAACCGGGTGGTAACTGGATGGACGGTTATCGTACGACCGGCTTTTTTATCCAATGGTTGACAACCAAAGATCCGGATGCTATCCGCAAGTTCCATGAAACGGTTCGCGACCTCGACGAATGGAGTTTCGACAAGGCTATCAAGCGTATGTTTGGCGAAGATGCCAGCATTGAAGGGTTGTGGAACGAGTATCAAGCCTTTTTATCAAAATAAAATAGAAACAAAATCCATGAAGAAGACTATTCTTTTATTTTCTGCATTGCTGACTTTTGGGAACTTGTCCGCCCAGGATAAGACTGCATTGGTGAATCCGATTATCGGGACAAACGGGATGGGACATACGTTTCCGGGGGCTTGCGTGCCTTTCGGACTGGTTCAGTTGAGTCCGGATACGGATACGATCCCTCATAACGTGGATGGTAAATATCAGCCGCGTGCCTATGAGTATTGTGCTGGCTATCAGCATAAGGACAGCAGTATCGTTGGGTTCAGCCATACGCATTTTAGCGGAACCGGACATTCCGACCTCGGCGATATCTTGATTATGCCGGTTACCGGCGAATTGAAACTGAATCCCGGAACGGCAACTAACCCGGATGGCGGCTACCGTTCGCGTTTCTCGCATGATACGGAAATATCCCGTCCCGGCTATTATGAAGTGATGTTGGCCGACTACGGAATAAAAGCACAACTGACGACAACCAAGCGGGTTGGCGTGCATAAATATACGTTCCCGAAAGAAGCCAAAAACCAGCGGGTTATCTTAGATATGATTCATGGTATATATAATTACGACGGAAAAGTTCTTTGGACGAATATCCGGGTTGAAAATGATACGCTGGTTACGGGCTATCGTATCACGAACGGATGGGCGCGTACCAACTATACTTACTTTGCCATGTCTTTCTCCAAACCGGTTGTTCATTACGGATGTGAGGAAAAAGCAAAAGTCAATTACCGGGGCGGGTACGGCAAATTCAATATGAAAGAAAATTTCCCTGATATAGGTGGACGTAAGATCGTCGCTTATTTTGATTTCGATCCGGCGGCTTCCGAGGATTTGGAAGTGAAAGTCGCCCTTTCGGGTGTCAGCACTGATGGCGCTTTGAAGAATTTGCGGACTGAAGCCTCTGGCTATAGTTTCGACCAGTTGGCGGCTCGTGCCGGTGAAACCTGGAATAAGGAATTGTCTGTTATCGAAGCCAACGGTACGGACGACCAGTTGGCGATGTTATACACTTCTTTGTATCACACCATGATCAATCCTTGCGTCTATACGGATGTGGATGGACAGTATCGTGGGTTGGATCATAATATCCATAAGGCGGATGGTTTCACAAACTATACGGTTTTTTCTGTTTGGGACACCTATCGTGCTTTGCATCCGTTGTTCAACATCATTAACCGTCAGGTAAATACGGATATCGCCCGCTCCATGCTGAAGCATTGCGAGCAAAGTGTGCATAAAGCCTTGCCTATCTGGAGTCATATGGCGAATGAAAACTGGTGCATGATCGGATATCATTCCGTTTCCGTTTTGGCCGACGCCGTGGCGAAAGGTCTTCCGTTGGACAAGGAAGAAGTTTTGAAAGCGATGGTGAGCAGTTCTACGATTCCTTACTTAGACGGAACCGGCGAGTATATGGAAAAAGGGTATGTCGCTCTCGACCATAACGGCAGCGCCGCTTCCTTGACATTGGAATATGCGTATGATGATTGGACCATCTACCATACGGCTCTTTTGGCCGGCAACCGTTCTGTTGCCGATACCTATAAAAAACGTGCGGTCAATTATGAGAATGTTTTCGATACGAATATCGGTTATGCCCGTCCCCGTTATGCCGACGGACGTTGGAAAGAGAATTTCAATTTACTGAGTACGCATGGTGAGGGTTTTATCGAAGGAAATGCTTTGAACTATTCTTTCTATGTGCCGCAGGATGTGAACAATATGATTCGCCTGATGGGAGGGGAGAAGTCCTTTGTTTCTAAGCTCGATTCCCTGTTTACGATGCATCTGCCTGCCGAGTTTTTCGCCCAGACAGAAGATGTGACGGAGGAAGGCTTGCTGGGTGGCTATGTGCATGGCAATGAACCGAGCCATCATATTCCGTTCCTGTATGCCTGGACCTCGCAACCCTGGAAAACGCAATACTGGCAGCGTGAAATCATGAATAAGATGTACCGCAATAATATCGACGGCTTGTGCGGTAACGACGACTGCGGACAAATGTCTGCTTGGTATATCTTGTCTTCGATGGGGTTCTATCCGGTTTGTCCGGGAACGGATCAGTATGTGTTGGGAGCTCCTTACTTGCCTTATATAAAGGTAGCGCTGGAGAACGGCAAGACATTCGAGGTAAAGGCTGACAAGGTGAGCGACAAAAACCGCTATGTCAAGTCGGTCAAGTTGAATGGTAAACCCTATACGAAAGGGTTCATTACGCAGCAGGACATTATGGACGGCGGTACGCTGACGTTCGAAATGACCTCTTCTCCTAATAAAAAACGTGTTTTTAACGGGACAGACAAACCCTATTCTTTGTCTTCAAATTAATTAAACATATTCTATCCATGAAGAATTTATTTATTTTAGCGATTACGCTTTGCAGCAGCCTCTTTACGGTGGATGCGGCCGACAAAAAGGACCTGGTGGATTACGTGAATCCGCTGGTCGGAAGCCAGTCGAAACTTTCTCTCTCGACAGGTAATACTTATCCGGCGATTGCCATGCCTTGGGGAATGAATTTCTGGATGCCACAGACCGGAAAGATGGGAGATGGCTGGGCGTACACATACGACGCGGACAAAATCCGGGGTTTCAAGCAGACTCACCAGCCCAGTCCGTGGATCAACGATTACGGACAGTTTGCCATCATGCCGGTTACCGGTAAAGTGGTGTTTAACCAGGATAAACGTGCCAGTTGGTTCTCTCATAAGGCAGAAGTGGCAAAACCTAATTATTACCGGGTGTATCTGGCTGACCATGACGTTGTGACGGAAATCACTCCGACGGAACGTGCCGCCATGTTCCGCTTTACTTTCCCCGAATCGGACAACTCGTATGTGATTGTCGATGCTTTTGATCGTGGTTCATATATCAAGATCGTTCCGGAAGAAAACAAGATCATCGGCTATACGACTCGTAACAGCGGAGGGGTTCCTCAGAACTTCCGTAACTATTTCGTTGTCGTGTTCGACAAGCCTTTTACTTATAAGGCGACTGTCGGCGACGATGAGATCCGCAAAGGTGAAACCGAAGCGAAAGAAAATCATACCGGTGCCATTATCGGTTTTTCCACCCGTAAAGGTAAGATTGTTCATGCTCGCGTAGCTTCTTCTTTTATCAGCCCTGAACAGGCTGAACTGAACCTGAAAGAATTGGGCGGCCGTTCGTTTGACGAAATAGCTGAGGCGGGCCGTCAGGTGTGGAATGAAACTTTAGGACGTATCACCGTGGAAGATGGCGATGTGGACAAATTGCGTACGTTCTATTCCTGTCTGTACCGTTCGCTGCTGTTTCCGCGTAGCTTCTACGAATTGGATGCTAATGGAAAAGTGGTGCACTACAGTCCGTATAACGGAGAAGTTCTGCCGGGTTATATGTTCACCGATACCGGTTTTTGGGATACTTTCCGTTGCTTGTTCCCGTTCCTGAACCTGATGTATCCGGATATGAATACGAAGATGCAGGAGGGCCTTGCCAATACATATAAGGAAAGTGGTTTCCTGCCGGAATGGGCAAGTCCGGGACATCGTGGTTGCATGGTCGGTAATAATTCGGCTTCCGTCGTGGCGGATGCTTACCTGAAAGGACTTCGCGGATATGATATCGAGACGCTTTGGGAGGCTGTCGTTCATGGAGCTAACAGCGTACACCCGAAAGTGAAATCGACCGGACGTTTGGGCTATGAATATTACAATGAATTGGGCTATGTGCCTTATAACGTGAAAATCAATGAAAGTGCTGCCCGTACGTTGGAATATGCTTATGACGACTGGGCCATTTATAAATTAGGGAAGGCTTTAGGCAAACCGGAATCCGAAATTGCTATTTTCGCGAAACATGCGATGAATTATAAGAACCTGTTCGATCCTGAGACCAAGTTGATGCGTGGCCGCAACGAGGATGGTTCGTTCCAGTCTCCGTTCAATCCGCTGAAATGGGGAGATGCTTTTACGGAAGGCAACAGCTGGCATTATACCTGGTCGGTTTTCCATGACCCGCAGGGACTGATCAACTTGATGGGAGGAAAGACCGGTTTCAATGCCATGATGGATTCCGTATTCAATGTGCCGCCTTTGTTTGATGATAGCTATTACGGTGGTGTGATCCATGAAATCCGCGAAATGCAGATTATGAATATGGGAAATTATGCGCATGGCAACCAGCCGATCCAGCATATGATCTACTTGTATAACTATTCCGGTGAACCCTGGAAAGCGCAATATTGGGTGCGTGAAGTGATGGATAAGCTTTATTTCGCGACTCCCGATGGCTATTGCGGGGATGAGGATAACGGGCAGACTTCGGCCTGGTATGTTTTCTCGGCTCTTGGCTTCTATCCGGTTTGTCCGGGTACGGACCAGTACGTCTTGGGATCTCCTCTGTTTAAAAGTGTGACGTTGAATCTGGAAAATGGCAAGAAGGTTGTGATCAAGGCCAATAATAACGGTGAGGCGAACCGTTACATCTCGTCTATGAAAGTGAATGGCAAGAATTATACGAAGAATTATCTGACACATGGCGATCTGATGCGTGGCATGAACATTCTTTATAATATGTCGGTCACCCCGAACAAGAGCCGGGGTACACAGGACAGTGACGCTCCTTACTCATTCTCCAATGAATTGGGAAAATAAATAAGATTGCATATATAGATAGCTGGAAGCATTAATATTAACATAAGCACTTAATTATAATAGAACTTTCAGCATGACTATAATCAAAAGGGCTATTTGGATTTTGTTCCGGATAGTCCTTTTTATTTGTGATTTAAATCATCATTTACGATATTTCCGATTTTTAGAATTGCAGAATAATTTCTATATTTGCACCGCCTTTAATTAAGAATCAGATAATTTCTACATAAATCAGATTAAGAAATGACAAAGAGCGCATTACAAATTGCAAGAGCAGCTTACCTGCCTAAGGTTCCCGCTGCATTGAAAGGTGCTGTAAAAGCCGTTGATGGCGAGTATACAGAATCAGTAGCCGATCAGGAAGATATCAAGAAACTATTCCCGAACACGTACGGGATGCCTGTAGTTACTTTCGAAAAAAGTAACGAAAAGAAAGAGCTGCCGGCAATGAACGTCGGTGTGATTCTTTCCGGTGGTCAGGCCCCTGGTGGTCATAACGTGATTGCAGGTCTGTTCGACGGTATCAAGGCTAATAACGCAGCTTCTCGTCTGTATGGCTTTATCTTGGGACCTGGTGGTCTGATCGATCATAAATATATGGAACTGACGGCTGATATTATCGACGAATACCGTAACACAGGTGGTTTCGATATGATCGGTTCAGGTCGTACCAAACTGGAAACAAAAGAACAGTTCGACAAGGGATTGGAAATCCTGAAAGAGTTGGATATCAAGGCGCTGGTTATCATCGGTGGTGACGATTCCAACACAAATGCTTGCGTATTGGCTGAATATTACAAGGCTATTAACGCCGGTGTACAGGTAATCGGTTGCCCGAAGACAATCGACGGTGACTTGAAGAACGAACAGATTGAAACTTCTTTCGGTTTCGATACTGCTTGTAAGGTCTATTCTGAAGTAATCGGTAACATCCAGCGCGACTGTAACTCTGCTCAGAAATATTGGCACTTCATCAAATTGATGGGCCGTTCAGCTTCTCATATCGCATTGGAATGCGCTTTGCAGACTCAGCCGAATATCTGTATCATCTCCGAAGAAGTAGAAGAAAAGAACATGTCATTGGATGACATTGTTACTTATATCGCCGGTATCGTTGCCAAACGTGCAGAAGCTGGTAACAACTTCGGTACTGTATTGATTCCGGAAGGTCTGATCGAATTCGTTCCGGCTATGAAACGCCTGATCGCAGAGCTGAACGACTTCTTGGCTAAGCACGATGCCGAATTCAAGATGATCAAGAAGAGCGAACAGCGTGCTTATATCATCAGCAAGCTGACAAAGAAAACTCCGACTTATATGCTTCTCTGCCGGAAGGTGTGGCACGTCAGTTGTCTTTGGATCGCGACCCACACGGAAACGTACAGGTTTCTCTGATCGAAACAGAAAAATTGCTGTCGGAAATGGTTGGCAAGAAGTTGGCTGAATGGAAGGCCGAAGGCAAATATGTCGGCAAGTTCGCTGCACAGCACCACTTCTTCGGGTACGAAGGCCGTTGTGCTGCTCCGTCCAACTACGATGCAGACTACTGCTATTCTCTGGGTTATACGGCTTCTTGCCTGATCGCTGCCGGCAAGACTGGTTATATGTCTTCCGTACGCAACACGACTGCTCCGGCTGACCAGTGGATCGCTGGTGGTATCCCCGTAACCATGATGATGAACATGGAAAAACGTCATGGAGAAATGAAACCGGTTATCCAGAAAGCTCTGGTTAAGCTCGACGGTGCTCCTTTCAAGAAGTTCGCTGCCAACCGTGATGAATGGGCAATGACGACAAGCTATGTTTATCCTGGCCCTATCCAGTATTTTGGTCCGACTGAAGTTTGCGACGAACCGACCAAGACATTGCAGTTGGAACAAGCTAAATAATAGCATTCCGCGCATACTATAAAAAAAGAGACTGCCAAACTTTTGGACAGTCTCTTTTTTTATTTCCCTTGATTGTGAATATATTCAATTGCGTTCCGCTGTTTTACGCTACTGTAATGATTTTTAGATATTGATTATCTGATTTAGTTTCTCCATGTTTTTTCTTTTCGCTACTCCGGTTATCATAAACCAGTCGGCAAGCCACCAAATACCCAGTCCGCCGCCGGTAAGGAGTTTGATGATTCCTTTTACGATATCTCCGGTAAGAAAACGGTCGATTCCCAGTGTTCCGAAGAAGATGGAAACGAGTAATATCATGCCCGGTCGTTTGAAACGGGTTGTTTCCAAGATGAGCTCCTGTTCGGGAGTGAAGTTTAACAGCCGATGGATAGGAATTTCATATTCAGGAAATTTACTTTCATTAGCCAAAAGGAATTTATCGACTTTATCTGCTTCCATATTATATATAGTTTGTAATACGATACAAAGATAGTTTTTTCTTGATTATTTACAGTCCTTTGGAAGGTGAGTCAAATTGATATTACCGGACGCGGATGCCACAGACAATGTATAAATATAGTCTTTTAGTTGTAATTTAGAGTGATACTTGCGGGAAAGTACACTAAATCTCTGTATCTTTGAAGTTGGAAATATTAATTAAAACAACACAAGACTATGTTCTCAGGAATTGTAGAAGAAGCTGCTCAAGTAGTTGCGTTGAACGCGGATCAGGGAAATCTGCACATCACAATGAAATGTTCGTTTGTAAATGAACTGAAAATCGATCAGAGTGTGGCACATAACGGCGTATGCCTTACGGTAGTAAGTCTGACCGACGATACATATACGGTGACGGCTATTCAGGAAACGCTGGATCGTTCGAATCTAGGATTACTGAAAGTGGGTGACCTGGTGAACCTCGAAAGAAGCATGATGATGAACGGCCGCTTGGACGGACATATCGTGCAGGGCCATGTAGACCAAACCGCTGTTTGCAAGGATGTACGCGAAGCCAATGGAAGCTGGTATTATACGTTCGAATATCCGTTCGACAAAGAGATGGCGCAGCAGGGATATATAACTGTCGAGAAAGGTTCGGTTTGTGTCAACGGTGTGAGCCTGACTGTCTGCAATTCGAAGCAGAACAGTTTCCAGGTGGCGATCATTCCGTATACGCATGACAACACCAACTTCTGCCAGATCGAAAAAGGTACGGTGGTCAATCTGGAGTTCGATATTGTCGGTAAGTATATCAGTAAAATGATGCAGTTCAAATGAAAGATTTCCTTTCTTTAGCAAGCCGGCGCCAAAGTGACCGGGCTTTTGATCCGCAGCGTCCGGTGGAGAAGGAGAAATTGCAGCGTATTTTGGAGGCGGCGTGTATCGCGCCGTCTGCCTGCAATTCGCAACCCTGGCATTTTATCGTGGTAGATGATCCCGAACTGAAGAATCGGGTGGCGGACGCAACTTCGAACCGCGTCCTGGGGATGAACCATTTCACCAAACAGGCACCCGTACATATCTTGGTCGTAGAAGAAAAGCCGAATCTGACAGCCGGCATTGGCTCATGGATCAAGGATAAGAATTTCTCCCATCTGGATATCGGCATAACGGCCGCCCATCTTGTGTTGGCTGCTGAAGACGAAGGGTTGGGTAGTTGCATTGTCGGTTGGTTCGATGAAACGAAAGTTCGTAAACTATTGGATATTCCCTCCGGCAAACGCATCTTGCTGGACATTGTCATCGGCTATTCCACTCAACCGGACAGACCTAAGAAACGCAAAGATCCGAAAGAAGTGATTAGCTATAATCGGTATTGAGATTTATGATTTATGATTTTTTGTGGCATGAATAAATCATAAATCATAAATCTTCCTTTTTCTCTTCCAAACCCCCATCTTATAATAAACGAAGGTCGCGAGCAACCCGATTGTGATGCTGATACCGATCGCCCACCAGATACCGCTACGTCCCAGCCAGGAGCTGAGATAATAGGCGAGGGGGATACGGATCAGCCAGAGGCAGACCAGGCTGGTTATCATTGGGAACAAAGTGTCTCCAGCTCCCCTGAGTGCCCCGTTGTACACATTCAGTGCCCCGTGTATGATGAAGAAACCGCCGATAATCAGCAAATATTCCTTTCCGATCGCCACGACATCCGCGTCTTTCGTGAAAACTTTCATCATCTCGTCACCGAACAGATAGACGGCGGCAAAAGTCAATAGTCCCAGGACTATATTCGTGTACATTGTAAATCGTACCCCCCTTTTTACCCGGTCCAGTTTCCCGGCTCCGATGTTTTGTCCGCAGAAAGCCGCCAGCGCCCCCGATAAGGTGAGGATGGCCTGGGTGATGATCGTGTCTATTTTTCCGGCAGCCCCGTAAGCTGTCAGCGTATTGGTCCCGAAACTGTTCACGATCCCCAGCAGTGCTATCAGCCCGAGGGCGATCGCGCATTGCTGTACGCTTGTCGGTAGTCCGATTTTCAGACTCTCTTTGAACAGTTTCCAGTCGAATAGCATATCTTGCTTTTTGATGGACAGTAAGGGGTGCGTGTTGTTTACATACGCTAAAGCGATACACATGCCGATCCCCTGTGAAATGACAGTCGCCCGCGCAGCCCCCTCGATACCCCATTTGAACACGAGTATGAAAAGCAGGTCGAACGCAATGTTCAAGACAGTCGTAATCAGGATGAACAGCATTGGGCGTACAGACTCGCCCACACCTCGTAAAATCGAAATGATGCTGTTGAAGGTTACGAACAGGAATGTTCCTCCTATGTAAATGCGGAAATAGGACACTGCTTGCGGGATAACCTCTTCAGGCGTATTGGTCAGGCGGAAAACCGGTTCGGCAAAAATAATCCCTGCAATGGATAATATCACGCCTCCGACTAACATAAATATGAAGAAAGATGAAAAAGCAAGTTGTACCTTTTGATACTGTTTAGCCCCGAAAAGTTGTGAAATAACCACTGTAGTCCCGCTTCCGACACCGATCACGAACGAGATAATGAAGTAATAGATGAAGAAAGATGCCGATACCGCCGCCAATGCCTCTTTTCCCAGGAACTGTCCGACAATAATGCTGTCCGTTATGTTATAGAACTGTTGCAGCAGATTCCCGATCAGCAGCGGTAATGCAAAGCGAATGATCACTTTCCATACTTTTCCCTCCGTCAGATCTGTATTCCCTTTTCTTTTATCCATCCCCTAATAATTGTCAATTGTCAATTATCCATTGTCAATTGTTTAAAGGTCTTTCAACAAAATGTTATCATTCGCCTTAATCATGTCCTCTCGGGTTTTCAGCAAAGCTTTCCATTCTTTGCTGAACAATTTGGACGTGTCAATTTTGAAATTTTCCGAACCGTATTCGTCCATTCGTGTCAGCAGATAACTGACCGTGATCTTGTTTACGTCGATGGCCGGTTGGTAGTGGACGACGCGTTCGTCATCTCCGTAATTGACTTCGATAATGATGTGCAATTCGGTCAGTTGATAGAGTATCTGTGTCGTGATGCGGATTGGTATGCGGTAAGCGTCCGACAGTTCATCCGCCGTATAAGGCTTTTCTCCTTTCACGAACCGTTTTACGATCAGCGAGGCGATCAGCAGCGTGAGGAAATCTTTATATCGCCGGCTGATATTCTTGCTGTCCCGTTCGAAACTGAATTTCTTCACGTTTTGGGAGGCATACGAGATTTCCGCCCCGAACAGGCAGATCAGCCATGACAATTGCAGCCATAGCAACAACAAGGGTAAAGCGGCAAAACTACCGTAGATCGCATTGTATTTGCTCACCCAAATCTGTCCGCTGATGTAGATAAACTGGAAAAACTGGAATGCGATGCCCGACAGGATTCCGGCCACGAGGCCGTTTACGAACCGGACTTTCGTATTAGGTAATGAAATATAAAGCCCCGTGAATGCCAGGATCGTAATGATATAAGGTGTTATGTTCAGTATAAGTTCGACTAACGGTGTAAAAAAGAAATATTGGCTGAAAAACGAGTTTTGCAAGGTAGACAGGAAGATAGACAAACCGCTGGAGGCTGTCATCAACACCGGGAGGATCAGGAACAATGCCAGATAGTCGGATATTTTCCGGTACCACGGACGTGATTTCTGTATCTGCCAAATATCATTGAATGTGTCTTCTATCGAAGAAATCAGATTGATAACCGTGTAAAACAGCAGGATCAGACCTACTCCGATGATTACACCGCCTTGTGCCTGTGCCAGATAGCTTTCCACGAATTCGAAAGCCTTGCTCAGTTCGGCCTCATGGCCGGGAAAATAATCAAACAGCTCCTGGCGTACCGTTCCCTGGAAACCGAACCCTTTGGCTATCCCTAACAATACGGCTAATAAAGGAACGATGGACAGCAATGTGCTGTAGGTGAGGGCTGATGCTTTTGTTTGTAGATTCTCGCTCTGGAAACCCCTGACGGCAAGAATGATAGTCTTGATTATATTGATATAAAGTTCTTTCAGGCCGCTTACTTCATTTTCGGTGATCCGCCAAATGTCGTAAGTGACGAAACGGATCGTTCTTGTCAGTAAGGCGTTGATCCGTTCTCCAAGTGTCTTTTTATCGGTTGTTTTCATATATAATAATGTGCCAATAAATTAAATGTGCCAATATACCAATAGAAACCATTTAATTGGCATATTGTTGAATTGGTATACTGGCACATTATAAAAAAGCAGTCTGCCTATAAGCCGGGTTCTGTACTCCCGCTTGTACGGGAGCGTCTGCCATTTATCTCGTCTTACTGTCACCAGTAAGCTTTAGCGGTCTACCCCCGGCATCGGACGAGCAATCCTACATGCGCCGGTATACATGACCTTACAACCCATAAGACGTACGGCATCCTATATTACTATAAGATCCGGTGAGCTCTTACCTCACCTTTTCACCCTTACCGGACAGATCCGGCGGTCGTTTTCTGTTACGCAACTCTACCCTCGCGGACAGCTTCCCGTTAAGAAGTATGGTGCTCTCTGTTGCCCGGACGTTCCTCCCGTCCCGAAGGACGAGCGACAGACCGGCAAACTGCAATGGGACAAAGGTAATTCTTTTAATTGACAATTGAAAATTGAAAATTAGGATAGTTACATCGGTAGAGTCAACAAGCAAGTGCAATTATAGTCATAAAAATGAAATTCATCCAAAAATCGTCATTATTAAAAGAAAAATCAATAAAGATTTGCAAACTTTAAAATAATCGTTTACATTTGTGCATATT
>ENA-OQJB01000229-OQJB01000229.1-human-gut-metagenome-genome-assembly--contig:-NODE-229-length-32756-cov-4.082319_pt1 | contig 32756 bp, 34 predicted proteins | sample MGYA00242599_ERZ504765 | MGnify/ENA primary metagenome ERZ504765 (study PRJEB26092, sample SAMD00036354) | human gut metagenome | host: Homo sapiens | study: EMG produced TPA metagenomics assembly of...
AATCAAGGATTCCTGAAGGCAAGAACAAGCTTAAAGAAGCAACAGGATCAATCGTTTGGGAAGAGGATGTTTTCATGATGCAAAAATAAGAATTTTAACGCAATCCCCCAAGGTTTCAGACTGAGCCGTTTTAACGCAATCCCCCAAGGTTTCAGACTGAGCCATTTTAACGCAATCCCCCAAGGTTTCAGACTGAGCCAGTGGTCCCCCGAAACGGTCTCCGTAAAAATAGCCCTTGAAAGTGCTTGACTTTCAAGGGCTTCAAAGTGATAGTTGAGGTTCCTGGCGAACCTTCTTTTTCTTTATTTTCCTTATTTATTAGATAAAACATTATCTTCATAAACTACTGAAAAACAACAAATTATTTATCACACAAAGAAAATAGAATAAAATAAGATAAAAGTTTGTAGTACCAATGTAGTACCAAATCAAAAAGAATCTCTATCTTTGTAGTACCAACTTATAAAAGTAAAAATATGGGTGCAACATTCATTTTGAGAACTGACAAAAGCGAAGGATATGCAACCTTATACGCTCGCATACAAAACAGGGTTCCAAAGATTAACATTCGAGTATCTACCGGATTAGAGGTTGATATAAAAGAGTGGAACAAATCTTTAACAGGAGCCAAAGCTCTAACAGCTTTCAGGACAGGCAAAGGAAAAGAACTTTACCTTAAACTAGACGCTATTTCATCAACGATTGACGCACTAATAAAAAATGGTGTAGCCATAACTTCCAACATGGCTAAAGAGCGTATACATGAAATAGTATATGCTGAACAGATAGCAGCCGAAAAAGAACGAGCAGAAGCCGAAGCTAAAGCCCTAGAAGAAGAACAGGCTACCAACTTCAACGACTTCATAGCACAATTCATTCACGAATGCGAAACAGGAAAACGGAAAAAGAAGGGAGGAACTACAAATATATCTCCTGGAACAATCAAAAGCTACAAAGGCTTTCAATCCCAGTTTAAAGCGTATCAGGAAACAAGGCTAAAGGTTATTGATTTTGAGGATCTGACAATAGAGTTTTATAATGACTTTCGATCATTCCTCACAGATAAGGAATATTCCCCTAATACTATTGCCCGGATGGTGAAGATATGCAAAACAATCTGTTATGCAGCCGAACAGCTTAAACTAATGGATGCGGCAAACGTCCGGTTTGGTTTTGATGTGATCTATAAAGATGTTGATAATGTCTACTTGACTGAAGAACGAATACAGGAACTTTATGAGTACGATTTATCCAATCGTCCGGCATGGGAAAAGATAAAAGATGTGTTTGTAGTCGGCTGTCTGACCGGGCAACGAGTAAGTGATTATAAGCGCATCAATTCAAAAATGATAGTTACCCTTACCGATGGCAATAAGTACATCAAACTTAAACAGGAAAAGACCGGAAATATCGTTTATATTCCTCTTGATTATCGGGTTGCAGCTATCCTTGACAAATATAACGGTACACTTCCCAAAGTCTACGACCAAAAGATAAACGACCATATCAAAGAGATTGGAGAGGCTTTAGGATGGACGGAAATAGTAGAGTTGGACGAACAACGGGGAGCAATGGAGTATACAGCAAAGAAACGTTTCTGCGACCTTCTTAAAACTCATACCTGCCGAAGAAGCTTAGCAACCAATATGTATAAAGCCGGGGCTTCATTAAGTTCTATTATGGCTATCACTGGACACAACAGCGAGCAGCAACTAAAGACGTACCTTAAACTGGATGAATCGGAAAAGAGCATGCTAGCAGCTAAAGAGAATTATTTCACGAAATTACGAATAGCAAAATAATCAATCATGGAAAATTGGAAAGAACAATACAATCAGCTAGAATGTGAGTGGAAGAAATATTATAAGGATGATTTTGCAGAAGTTTATAAATACTTATTAGAAGATAATATATCAATTGACGAAGCAATAATCAAGATAGGAGCTAATTATAATGCAGAAGATATATCAAACCTCAAGAGATGCGATGAGATATTGGCTCAAGGCACCAAATTAGTAATGGATAATTCAGAAGAGCTAATTAATGAAGGAAACGCAATTATGTACGATCTGATCTTAGCATTATCTAATGAAAAATTAAAAAGACATTATTTTTTGAAAATCTAAAAAAGAAGATGAAAGTTTTGATGATCTGTTTATGTCGAATAACTATAAATGCGAATATGGACTTTACACATATTACAGAAAGCTAAAAGAGCATAAGCTAGACGTTTTTTTAGGAACAGAAGATTTTAAGAACATAATAGAGACATTAAATAAAGTCTGTATATTTATAAAAGAGAATAATCAACATCCTATTAAAATTCAAAACCAACTCATTGAACTAATAACATTATATATTGGAATGAGGCTTGAATATCATTTAATTATAGTATTACAAGGTTTAATAGAATGGACAGAAAAAATATATGAAAATAATAATGAGCCCGAAAAAGAAAACGCATTTGAGTTACATACCTGGATTTTAAAACAAGCAACCCGGTTGTACTATAGTTATTATCTTTCCTGCAGTAATCAAATTGAGAATGATTTTGATGTTTTCTTCTTTTCTACAATGATCGGGAGATATATTAAAGAACATAGTGATGAATATTCAATAGAAGCAATAGAAAACATCATTGATGATAACAACATTCCTAAAATCGACAAAACATTAATAAGAAAAATCTATAACAAATGCAACAATAATCAATGGAATAGTATCCCTATAGATGATTTTATCAGATTACTTAATTGTGACAATTCAAGAACTCTATCTATTAAAAAAGATGAGTTTAATAGGACAAAAGTTGTATTTAAGAATATAGCCAACAGCATAAAAGATAAAGGAAGTCGCAAAAAATGGATCGAATTTATTAAAAAAGAAGTCTTCAATAATGTAGATTTTATGAAAGCTACATTGAGAACCGATACAAGCTGCGAAGGATATAGCCAAATCGATATAAATTTTAGCAGTTTTATAGCCGATTTAGGAGTTTCCCCCAATAAATAAAAAACGCCCCAATAAACTCCCCAATAAATATTTCAGAAGCGCATTGATAATCAACATTTTATCAATGCGTTTTTTTTATATTCCCCAATAAATCCCAATTTCTCCCCAATGTATCTTCGCAGTTGAAGATTAGGACGTGCACACCCTGCCTTCATAACAATTAAAAAGTATAAGTTATGAAAGAATTAAATGCAACCCAGCAAGCTATAATTATGAGTTTCTTTGATCCATTTGTAGATGTGATTGTAGATAGAGTTTCAGAAAGAATATTGTCTGTAACTGCTAAGAAAGAACCAAAGTTCTACACTCGAAAAAGAAGCCGCTGAAATCCTTCATGTCACCTTACCAACATTGGCGAGAATAACAAAAGACGGACTTCTTATCTCCAAGCGTGTAGGTAGTAGAATCCTGTATGAAGCGGATGCTATTGATGAGGCAGTAAAAAGCAGGTCGTATTCAAATATCGGAGGGCGTGACTATGAAAGAAAAGAAAAGGCAGCCTCCACGACCGCCAATCTCCAACATAGATCCGGAAACAAAGATAGCAAATCATCTCGAATAATTCAACAGGTACGATCTATTTTCTTATCTGGTCGGAAAGTAACAGCAAAAGAAATCAACGCTGAAACAAATTCGAATGATGCTAGACGTGTAATCTCCACCCTCCGTAATGATGAAGGTTGGGACATTAAAGACGTTCGTCTGGACGATAGAAGAAAACTATACTGGTTAGAGCCAGATAAACGGCAAATGTCTATTGATTGGGAGGTTAATGGCAATGAGTGAAGCAATAAAACAGATTGTTAGCGAATTTGAAAAGCCTGTGATTGAGATTCCATCCGATATAATGGATGCTATTCAATGTAGCCGCCTGGACTTATCACAAAATATACCCGATCCGCAAATGCTCGTATCAAAAGGAAACCTACCTGTATGTACCCGGGGAAATTTTTCTTTCGTTATTGGTTTACCCGGTGCAAGAAAGAGTTTTCTATGTTCTGGTATTGCCGGGGCGTTCCTGAATGAAAACGGGTGTATGGGATTAGACAACCCGAACGGATCTGGAAAGTTACTTTGGATTGATACGGAGCAAGCACCGGGGCACGTGGCGAAGATCGGCCGGAGACTACACCGCATTGCAGGGCTTCCAACTAACATCAATTCAGATAATATCATTATTCACATGTTGAGAGAGTATCAGCCGCCAATAAGACATAAAATTTTTTATGCGTGCATGAATCTATATCATCCTGATTTTGTCGTTCTTGATGGAGTTAGTGATCTAATAGCCGATCCCAACAGTTCGGAGCAATCAACGTCTGTAATTAATGATTTGATGGCTTTTACAAAAGAATATGATTGCCACGTTCTGACAGTCATTCACGCCAATGTAGGAAGTGAAAAAGCCCGGGGACATCTTGGATCGGAAGCTTTGCGGAAGTGCGAAACAGCAATTTTTGCGGAGGCTAAAGGAGATGTAACGTTATGCAAATGGGCTAAAACTAGAGATATGCGACCGATGGACTTTGCATTTATGGTTTTGGAAGGGCTTCCCGTTGAGGCTGAATACATACCCATTGAAGCAAAAACGGATAAACTACAACAGACACTATCAAGTATCATGCCTCAATATCCGGCAACTATAACCTATTCGGATTTAAGACAGAAACTAATGTTACATCTTGGGGTGAAAGAAAGCGCTTCCGAAAAGAATATAAAGAAAGCGGTAGAGAATGGATATATTATCAAAAATCAGGTAGGCTGTTATTACCTGCCAAAGATTGAAAAAGCTAATGATACACTACCATTTTAATAACCGTTACCGTACCGTACTTTTCTACCGTACTCATCACCCCTTCTATAGAAGGGGGTGAATACGGTTAATACGGTGTACGGCAAAAATACGGTAAAAATACGGTTATTAATACGGTGCTATAAAATTTAAAGATTTTGATTTATGAGTGAACATACATATCACCTACAAAAATACGCAGGAACGAGTACCCGCCACACCTGCCCGCAATGCAGACATAAAGGAGAATTTACTTATTATGTTGATGAAAGGAATGTTCCTATTGATGAATCGTGCGGACGTTGCAACCGGGAACGTTGCGGCTATCATCTGACACCTTCGGAATATTTCAAGGCACACCCGGCCGATAAACGAAATGAGTTTACCACATGGAAACAGCCGGAACCACCTAAAGCAATTCCCATATCTTATCTACCTTCTTCGTTGTTGGCAACAGATACACACCGAGACAGAAACAATCTATTCCAGTTTATGTCTAAAGAGTTCGGAGATGTTGAGGCAAACCGGGTGTTTGATCTCTACCATGTCGGGACATCTCGCCACTGGAGAAACAATGACGGATTATCTACCACCTTTCCACAGATTAACGAAAAAGGCAAATTATGCCAACTAAAGGTTATGGCTTATAATCCCAATACGGGAAAACGGATGAAAAAACAAGACCGGGCGGAGATGTGGAGCGATAAGGCGCAAAAGTATATTCCAGATACTCGACCGATGGATAAGATTTGGTTTGCCGGGAAAACGCTTCTCAAAAACTATGAGGCTAATCTTCAGCAAACATTCTTCGGTTGCCATTTAATAAAAACCTCATCCCGGATAGGAATTGTTGAAAGTGAGAAATCAGCCCTTATATGCTCTATTTTGATGCCCGAAATCACTTGGATAGCATCAGGAGGCTGTAACGGATGCAAATGGACGGAAACAGCCGTTTTCAAGCCGTTATCAGGCAAAAGAGTAGTTTTATATCCTGATAGTGGAATGTTGGCAAAATGGGAAGAAAAAGCCGAAATATTGCACAGCGCCGGAATAGATGTAACAGTTAGCCGGATATGTGAAGGACTACCGAATAACTGGGACGTGGCGGACGTTCTTCTTCGGGAACGACATACACAGAAAGGTATGAATATTGGTGAAATAATGGCTTATGCCAAAGAAATAGGAGTTTCCCGGCAAATAACATATAACGTTTGAGTATGGAAATAGAAATAATATACGGGCAAGTGATAGCGAAAGCAAATAACTATCAAGCCGTACCGGGCAAAGACGGTCAGAAACGGATCATCAAAAACGACCGGATCAGGGAGTATGAGAAATCCTTCTGCCTACAATGCAAGAAGTATCGAGGAAAGCGCATTTCCGGTCGTTTCAAGCTATTTATTCGTGTATGGCATGGGAATATTCGCTTCGATCTGGATAATGCCTTAAAAACGATCCTTGATTGCTTGCAAATGGTGGAGGCTATTACAAATGACAGCCTTTGTTTTGAGATTCATGCGGAGAAACGGATAGACCGACGGAATCCGAGAGTAGAGTTTGGTATGGAAGAGATAAACGAGCAAAAAAATATATTCAGCCAAAATAAAGCGAGCGAAAATCACTTTCATCTGTCAGATGAGCAAGAGTACCCAAAAGAGTAAATTATCATTTTCGCTCACCTTAAAATGAGCGAGAGCAACATTTAAAAGTTATGGAAGCAATTAAAGAATTAAAGAAAGAGTTTATTAAGAACAAAGAGCGATTTATCCAAATCGGATATAATCCCCAAACTGAAGTTTACTTATACAAGCGTATATTTCCAGGAGGAGCAATCGTTTATGAAGTGTTCAAACGCAAGATAAATAAACGGTTTAACTGTGTTAGCTATCCCGGTAACAACGCCTTTGGTTATTGGGCTTTGACATTCCCCAAATATGAGCAAGCGAGATATTATTTAGATAATGGGTTTATAAAACCCTCGTAAGTTTATTTTTAAAAGAATCATTTAAACAAATGCCCATTAAACGAGGAAAAGTATTATCAGATAGGTGTTTGTCTAATCGTTGCAAAAGAATTAGAGAACAAATATTTTATTAACCAATTTAATTTTTTAGGTCATGAAACAAGAAACATTTTTCGGAGTAAGAAAAGATAGTGAAAAACATCTTTATGTGAGAAGATGTGACAACAACGAAGTCCTTATCACTAAAACAGTAAACGGGGAATCCATAACAGAAGAGAACACCGTACACCTAAATGCGGAAGAAGCCCGTAAACTGGGGATTCAGTTGCTAAAATTAGGTAGTGAAGAACTGCCTAAATCTGGAATAGATCTTAAAACGGAATCTTTCGTGGACAAAATCACGGTATACAGAGGAATAAACCCGGACGAAACACCGGCCAACCTCGCAGTTATCACCATTGATGAAAGTGATGAAGCCAGACAAGTAAGGGAAGATAGCGGAGAGGAGCCCGGCTTTTCCATTGAAGGCGAAGAACTGGAAAAACTCATTTCCGCACTGGCAAAGATTGTATAACCGATACCGGGTAGGTCTGCTTCGGATGGTCTACCCGGTATAAATAAAAAATATGCTATGACAAGAGATGAATTATATATCAATAACACAAAAGCCGATCTTAACAAGACGGATATTACTTTGAGCTACAAGAGTAACCTGCTAACCGATATTAGTAAAATTATAAGTAATAGGAGTTATACGATCAGGTTGCCGAAAACGGCAAAGAATCTGGCTTTGATTGAGTGCGCACATCTTCCCAGTTCAACAAGCCGTTATCCGTACCTAAAGCATAAAGGAACATTATTGCGAAATGGTGTTAAAATGATTAAAAATGCCAATGTAGTACTACTAGAAACTGGCGAGACAATAGAGGTTGCTCTTACATGGGGAAACGTCACAAACTTTGCTGGCGTGGTAAACGATGGTAAGAAGCTAACGGATATTACGCACGGGACAGTGGAAGGCGTGGACTGGGTTGTGTGGAGTAATAAGGGAAGCAATTCAGCACAATTTCCACTTATTGACTACGGGTTTAACTCTGATGATCCGAACGTGTGGTATCATCCTGTAGTGACTGTGAAATGGATTTTAGACAAGATTCAGGAGCAAAGCGGAGTGACATTTAATTTTCCGTCTGACAAGCTTACTGTTATAAACAAAATGATTATTCCTCTTTTGACAAGGAATGATAGTGAAGAATTATATAGCAAATATCCTATCAATTTAGTTGGGACTGGCATTGGTAGTGATAACAGAGTAGCGAATTATTTTGGGCTTAATATTAACTTTAACGGTGATGATACTCAAAGGAAATATGGAGAGACTATAGATTATCAGCAACAAAATTCAACCGTAAAAGCATATAGAATATCTTATGATTCGGATAAATCTCATATAAAAGGAACGGTTATGACCGTATTCAGGTCTACTACCATTAGCATAGATTATTTGACAGTAGAATTATGGATGGACAGAACTAGTATAGCGACGTTTCGTCCTATATCATACCAAGTCAATAATAATTTGTGGACAGTTGGGTTTAATATTGATTGTACTTTTAATATCAGTGCAGAACAAACTATATCTTTAGGATTATTGAGTGGAAGAGGATATTTTAGTTCGGCGTCAGATGCAGGATCTAATACAAATTTGAATCTTACATTATCTGCTAGAGGTGAAATATCTTTGGCGAAAAATTCCCCTTAGTTCCCAATCTTCCGGACATCAAGCAAATAGACTTCATTAAAGCCGTTGCCTCAATGGTCGGTCTGTTTGCTTTACCGGATGGCGAAAACGGGATCAAGTTTATTCCCTTCGATAATCTGTCTGCAAACAAATCTAAAGCTGTAGACTGGACGAATCGTGTGATAATGGCTTATAATAGCGTAACGCCAAGAAACTTACAGTACACCCTTGATAATATTGCTCAAAACAACTGGTTCCGGTATAAAGAAGATGATAATGTCATGGGAAACTATGACGGAAATATCCAAGTTGATGATGCCACGATAGAATACGAACGTGATGCCATCACTTTGCCTTTCTCCGCCTGCAGTACAAAAGGAGGCGTTGCTTATATTCCTCTTTATTCCTACAACGATAACGGAGAACTACAGTATAATAAAGTCAATCCCCGGATATTATTGCTTGATGGCACGAAGGGAATATTCAAGGGGCTAGAATGGACTACCTTAATTGCAAATAACTATCAGACGTACAAAGGACTAATCAATAATGCAAAGGTAGTGACCGAGTATATCCGTCTTAACAGTATCGAGTTACGGGACTTAGAGATGGATATACCGGTTTATTTGGCTCAATATGGTTGTTATCTGGCTATCATAGAGATAACGACTAAAGAAAACAATATATGCGAGTGTAAACTTTTAAAATTGTAATGTCATGGAAGAAAATGTAGAAGAAAAGATTCGGAGTATTACCGAACAGGCCAATCAAACTAGAAAAATGCTTTTAGAAGAATATTTGGGACATTCCATTTCTATGGAAGAGGCTATAAATATGGAAATACCGGACGAAGCTCTAGATCATCTGGGAGATTTGTAATTTAATGATTTAATATGAAATGATTATGACAGAAAAAGATTTATTAAACAACAGAGAAGCCATGAAATTAGCTTTGGCTTTTGACAAGATGGCTAAAGAGTATAAAACTACTATTCAGAAAGTAGTAGCAGAAGGCAAACGAGTTACAGAATTAATCCAAACAACCGGATGGAGGCTGTATCAACATTATCAATGATCGAGAATCTGATAAATGAACATGAGCCGGATTCCGAAAACGTAAAAAAATGCTTTCACTCCTGGATAATCTGAATATCAAAGGAGATAGCAAAACTTTCCCAACCCTTGTTATGGCTTTATTTTTGCAAGTAACGGAGTATTAACCGAAAAATAGAAAAGAGTTATGAAAAATGAAAATACAGTAGAAAAAGTATTAGAGATAAAAGTCCGATATGATGATGCGATCCGGAACATTGCAAAATACCGGGCGGCTATTGACGATTTGAAGAAAGAAGAGGCAGAGTATAAAAAAGCCTTGAAGGACAAGAAAATATCACAAGAGGAGTATAATGCCAAGCTCGTAGAAACAGAAAAAAAGATGATGCACGCTAAAGACGTGGTTCAGACGCTTACTAAAGATGTTAGAAATAATATAAAGATTGAAAAGGAGCAGACAGGTAGTTTAAAGCAACTCCGGGCACAATTATCCAATCTTACATCAGAGTATGACAGCCTTTCGGAAGTAGAAAGAAAAGCAAGTAGAGGGCAGGAGCTTAAAATCAAGATCAACGGTATAACAGATTCACTCAAAGAGGCGGAAGGAGAAACTCAACGTTTCTACCGAAGTGTCGGAAGCTACGAAGAAGCCATAAAAAACGCTCTGGGAATGAATAACTCTTTTGCTGATTCCCTGCTACGTATGGCAGATAATGCCAAAAGCGGTTCCGGTCTTTTCTCCAATCTAAAAACGGAAGCTTCCGCCTTCGGAAATACCCTAACTTCCCTTTTTAAGAATAAAGTATTTTTAGGCATCGCAGGGATAGCGGGTGCTGGCGTTGTCTTTAAATGGTGGTATGATTACAATAAAGGTTTGGTTGAAGCTACAAAGTTAACAAGGCAATTCACTGATAAATCAGGGGATGATTTGAAGGCTTATCGAAGTGAAGTGCAAGCTCTGGCAGACTATTACGGGAAAGACTTTAAAGAAGTGCTTATTTCCGCTAATACGGTATCAAAACAATTTGGTATCACTTCCGAGAAGGCTTTGCAAATAATAAAAGACGGATTTATAGCCGGAGCAGATGCGAATGGCGAATTTCTGGATAGCCTGAAAGAATACCCAGCATATTTCAAAGAGGCTGGAATATCTGCCGATCAGTTTGTAGCCATCATTGCAGAGACCAACAAGCAGGGTATATTCTCCGATAAGGGTATAGATACGATTAAAGAAGCAAATATACGGCTCCGAGAAATGACAGATTCCACTGCCGCAGCATTAGAGGGGATCGGGCTAAATTCGAAGAAAATACAAAAGGAGTTACAAAGCGGGTCTATTACTACTTTTGAGGTTATGCAACTTGTTTCTGATAAATTGAATGAGCTTCCGGAAAGCTCCGCTGCTGTTGGTACTGCCATTGCTGATATATTTGGCGGGCCGGGAGAAGATGCAGGTTTGAAGTATATCCAGACACTGAAAGATATTTCTACCAATTTGGATGAAGTGAAAGCTAAGGCCGGAGGATTAGGAGAAGTTGAAGAAGATTTAATTAATTCTCAAACCGAATTAACAAAAGAGATTGCTTTGCTGTTTGATGCTACCGGAGGATCATTTGAGAAAATGACCGCCAAAGTAAAGACCTTTGTAAATGACACTTTAACTGATTTAATAAAGACAGTCAGAGGATTGTTTGAGAGCGTAGAAGATATTGCAAAACGTGAAGAAGAGGCAGCAAAGCAATTAGGGGAATCGGTTGCTGCCGAACAAATAAAATCACAATACGATATAATAAAAGAAGCTCAACAAAAATATATCAAACAAGGGGTAACAGAGCAGGAAGCATTGAAAAAAGCAAAAGAGGATCGGCTAAAAGTTCTCAATCTGGCTCTCAAACAGGAGGAAAAATATCTTCAAGAAACCGTTAATATAAACGAGAAATACAATAAAGAACTAAAAGATTCTTCAATTATTAGACAAGGACTAGGTTTAGATCGTACTAATAAAGAAATAAATCAGGATATTAATAAATCATGGGAAGAATATACTAAGCAATTAGCGGCTGTTGAATCTTTGAAGAAACAAATAGAGAGTGTTACAAGCTATGAGCCTACAGGCAAAGCAACGGGGGGTATCACCAGTGCTGCCAATATTGAAGCAAAAAAGAAAGAAATTGCCGAATTGAGGAAAGCAGAAGATGAGTTACTAAAACTAGTCAAAGATAATCGGAAACGCCAAACAGAAGAGATCGAGCTCCAGTATTCTCGCCAAATAGAGGACCTTAAACAGCGTATTAAAACAGAGGAGGATTTGACGCCTAAAGCAAAAGAGGCCATCAATAAACAAATTATTTCATTAGAAGCACAAAAACAGCAAGCATTAAAGAAGCTATCTGATGAAGAATTGCGAAAGGAGCTTTCCAACCGTCAGAAACTTATAGAGCTACAGCTTGAATCAGTTAAAAAGAACTCGGAAAAAGAATTGGAACTGAAACTGGAACAGTTGAGAATTAAACGTCAGGCAGATTTGGCAGACACCGAATTGACGGAAGAAATGAAACTGGCGATAATAGATAAGTACAAGAAGAAAGAAACCGAACTTATTGATGCCGCCAACAAACAGATCTGGGATAAACAAAAGAAAGCGTTGAAAGACAGAGCCAAAGCGGAATTAGATTTATTGGAATCCCAAAACAACATTAAACTACAAAAAATGGTAAATGAAGGGGCTTCCGAATCACAATTAAAACAGGCTCAATATGCCTATAAGATTCAGGAATTACAAACGTCTCTAGCGCAAGAGAATGAGATTCTCGACAACATGAAGCGACAAGAAAATGAAACTGAAGAAGAGTATGATCGAAGGAAAATTGCGCAAAAACAAAAACTAAAGAGATTGAGGTGCAGATAGAAACGTCTAAAGTTGATAGTATAAAGCAATTATATGACGATTTAACAAATGCTATTGATGCATTGGGAGAGGTAAATGAAGGGTTTGCCAAACTGTCAAAGGTTATTGCTTTGGGTGAAATAGCAGTAAACACAGGAAAGGCTATTGCTGCAGGTGTTGCGCAGGCGCAATCAGTGCCTTTCCCGGGTAATATTGCAGCTATTGCAACAACTGTCGCTACTATCCTTGCCAATATTGCAACTGCTATTAAAACCGTAAAGTCCGCCAAGTTTGCAACCGGTGGACTAGTTACTGGGCCGGGAACCGGAACGAGTGATAGCATACCGGCACAACTAAGTAACGGAGAATCGGTAATGACAGCAAGAACTACGGAGTTATTCGCTCCGATCCTTTCCTCATTTAACCAAATGGGTGGAGGAGTTCCAATAAATATCACCGCATCAAGTAATCAGACCATGGGAGAGGATATGCTTGCTAGAGCAGTTGCAAAAGGAGTCCAGATGATGCCTAACCCTGTAGTATCTGTAACTGAAATAAACACAGTTGGAAAACGAGTTGAAGTACTCGAAAACCTGGAAAGCTTATAAAATGCGGATTTTTCGGATGCTATAAAAAAGAAAATGAAAGTATATGAGGTTTTAGCATCAAGCCGCTTTCTACTTGCTACAATGAACAGAAACGGAGTGAGCGCAGATGATATAATGTATCTTGATATGTTCTATGAGTATAGAGATATGCTTGCAGAAGGACGAAAAGAAGCCGAAATTCGGGACTTCCTTTCAAACAAGTATAAATTATCCGTCTCAACAATAAAAAAGGCTATAAAGCGTTTGAATGAAGAATACATTATTTGATATGCTTTCAAAGATTTTTTCACGGTCATTACACGTGTGAGAAGAAGCCGGAGAATATCCCTCTCCGGCTTTCACTTTTAATTGCTACAAAGATTTTTTTGGGGTCATTACACGTGTGTGAGAAATCTAAAATGCGGATTTTGCGGATGCTATAAAAAAAGGCCTTAATTAGTGCTTATAAGTTTATATTTCCCTTTATCGTTCATCCAATAAATAAATTTTATTGAATCATATTTTGCTTCAAATTGCTTAGAGGAAATGGATTTTACCCAAAATTCTACAATAGCTTCCCCATTAGCATTTTTAGTTACATTAGCACTATCATATTCCTGAAATTCAATAAATTCCGGAACGCCTAGACGATTGATTTTTACATCTTTTTTCACCCATTCGTAGCACTCTTTTAAGGCTTTATCTACATCTCCTATATTTTTCTGTGTCTTACTATGCTCAATATATAAATACCCCCAGTAAAGTATAAACCCAGTTAATAAAACACCCAGTATTTTAATCAATGTTTTTTCATGGTTTAAAATTTAAATTATTCTATTTTGATGTTGATATTCTTTCCGCAGTGAGGGCAAGTAAAAGAAAGACCGTCTTTCTTTGGTTGTACTTCTTCCGGTGAAGCAAAGAGTTGCCACATAGGAATATTCAAGGCAGTAGCAATCTTTTCGAGTGTAGCTGTCGTTAATGATTCGGCAGAAACCATTTGCTTAACAGCGGACAAACTCACATTCATTTTATCGGCTAACATCTGTTGCGTGCAGCCATTTTCTTTTAGTACTTCTTTTATTCTCATATCTCATTGATTATTTATTGCAAAGGTAGCCTTATTAGCAAAAGGTATAGTATTCACTATCTTAATTAATCTTAATAAGACAGTATTTTCTATCTATTTATTTTGTTTAGAATAGTATTTGCTATACTTTTGCATCATCAAAGTTAAACCAATAAATAAAAAAGATATGGCACGTTACGATTTAAGCAAGATAATGAAGAGAGCTCACAACCTTTATAAAAACGCTCATGTAAAGTACCCGACATTTGCCGATGCACTCCGTAAATCTTGGAGCATGGCAAAGTTTGAGGTTAGAGTAGCCGAAGAACGCCAGGCAATCGAAGCGGAGACTAAAGCACGTGAAGCAAAGGTACGTGAAGAGAACGAGCAAGCCGCCATTAGTTCGATTCTTCTTCGTGCACAAATCGAAGCCGACCGAATCAGAAGAGAAGCGGAAGCCAAAGCGGAACGCATGAAAGGCGAGATAGCAGCACGCAAAGAGGGCATCTCTTACAACGAGTATCAAAACCGTATTAGCCGTGCAATGGGCTACGGGTGTGGTTCCTATTGCGGTGACTAATATCTACTGCATATATCACCTGAAGTACTGGTTCGTGAGAATAGGTGCTTCTCTTTCACTGAATTATTAACCGGATGGGATCGAGCTACCCCATCATAAAATATACACTATGACAGAAACAAAGGTTTACAAGCTCCACGAGAGCAAGCAAGTAGAGGATATTACTACCATGCTAAAGATAGAAGGAATAAAGCATAATGTATTCGAATACGAAGAGTACACAGCAATAGAAGTAACTGGCACACCATTAGAGATAATAAGAACCTCAACGATATACCAACAGGTTACAACCATTAAGCTATAACGAGATGGAGATATTGATAGTATTTGGATGCCTATACACTGGCTATAGGATATTTAGGAGAAAGGGAGAACACTTCTTTGATGTTTAATCAATTATGAACGCTACACTAATTATTTGTATCATCCTTCTTGCTTTTTGCGTCTGGGATGAAATTTTTAACGATAACAACAGGAATCAATCAATATAAAATATAACTATGGAAATGGTAATAGAGCCCGCTAGCAAAGAACGGATAGAAGAAGGAGAGCAGTTTATCGAAAGACTACTAAAGATTCTACAAAACAACGATAAAGTAACGGTTAACGTAATGTATTGCCAGACTTGCGTTATTGACAGGCTAGTAACTGTAGAATCCGGCACCAGTTTTAATGCAGGTCTAAGTAAGGACAATTGTACAGTACTAAATGAAATGGGTTACAACTCACATCAATAAATGATACATGAAAGTTGACGCCATCAACAAAGACGCCCGGTAACAATACGGTTGCCGGGTTTTCTTTTTATGATGGCTATTTATGAGGATGAATGAGATAAACCCACAAATAAAAAGATCAAAATGTCGTAATAACTCCAATTATTTTCGTTCATTTGTCACTTAACAAAAGAAAAAAAACAATGGAAATAGATCCGATTATTAAGCAAGCCATTGAGATTGGTATTAAATTAGGTATTGAAGCATATAAGAATGAAAGAAATGCAAATCTCAAAATAAAAAAATTCTTATATGTAAATCCGATGCGGAAGACCGTTTCGGAAGCGGAGTTCTTAAAAATTTAGAGAAACGGAAACTAGTATTCCCTTATCAATTTGGTATTGAAACAATGGTAAACGAAGAAGGTGACGAAATTTCCGAACCTAGAGGACATATATACTATAAACTGCATGAAATTATGGAAGCTATTGAGAGTGGAAACATTCTAAAGTGTCTTCAAAAAATACAGATGTAGATAAAATAGCCAAAAGCAATTTAATATAAAATCAACAAATTATGAAATTACAAGATTTATTGGAAAGCGATTTAAATATTTCCATAACGATTACGATCAAGGAGCTAAAAGAATTTGCAGATTATCTTCTCCAACAGTCAAAAGATGATATAGAACGTTTGATTTTAGAAACAAAGCAACCCAAAGAATACCTTACTCCCAATGAAACCGCAAAACTATTGCATGTCAACCGTAGCACATTATATCAGTGGAATAAAAATGGATATTTACGTGTAATAGAAGTTGGAGGAAAAAGGCTTTATAGACAATCTGATATTGATGCCATTTTAAATAGGAAATAATCAGAAAAGAGCTGAAAAAGCAATTGTTGGAGATTAATTTATAACTTAATAAATAATACTATGATAGGAATAGAAAGAAGATTTTCAGACGACACTCGCCTAATTGACTTAACAGTAGGAGATTTAAAAGAACTAATAACCAGCCTTATCTCAAAAATCAAACAGATAGAAGAAAAAGATATGTATATGGTTTACAGGGATTAGCCGATTTATTACACTGCACAAAGCGACATGCTTCAAAAATAAAATCATCGGGAATACTAGATGAGGCAATAAAACAAAGAGGGAGAACTATTGTAATAGATCATGATTTGGCTTTAGAATTATTCGGAAAGCAAAATTAATTGCAATAATGAAAGTTATTAGAACCAAACTTCCGAATACCGCTATTTGGAACTGATACACTACAAAGATTTTTCCGTAGTCATTACACATGTGAGAAGAAGAATCACACTTTTCCTACCCTAATTTTGTAGTACCAATGTAGTACCATTTTCAGTTAAGAGCAAAGAAAAACCCTTCCAGAAAACATCTGAAAGGGCTTCGTGAGGTTCCTGGCGGATTCGAACCGCCGTACACGGTTTTGCAGACCGCTGACTAAGCCACTCATCCAAGGAACCATTATCTCTCGTTTGCGGTTGCAAAGGTAGTACAAATTTTGAAACTACCAACTATCCGCAGCAATTTTTCTTTGTACTTTTTTCTTTACATCACACTCTCTGCGTTTCTTCTCCATCATATCCTTTAGTTCACAGCCACTTACGCAGCTGTCACAAGGATTCTGATTTTCCCGCGTACGACGAAAAAAAAGAATATTCCATATACGACACGGGCAATGCAGAGCACAACGAGTACTCCGACTACCCACTCTTGCCAATTATTCATACAAACAATCCTCCAATCTGATAAACAGCAAATGATACAAGCCAAGCTAATGCCGTTGTATAGCAGGCAGCAAAAAGCGCCCATTTCCAACTACCCGATTCCTGTTTGATAGCCGCCAACGCCGCAATACACGGGAAGTAAATCAATACAAACAGCATATAACAAAAAGCGACCAATGGAGTAATCGGAATACGTTCTGCCAAACTCACCGAGTCAGCATCCGGATCATCTGCATACAAAACGCCTAACGTACTTACCACCAATTCTTTCGCCCCTACACCGGAAAGCAAGCCAATACCTAATTTCCAATCAAATCCCAATGGCTTTATTACCGGCTCTATTCCGCGCCCCAACTGACCGATATAAGAATTTTCCTGCTGTTCGGCAACCGTTTCATAAGCATCATGATTCGGATAATATCCCAGAAACCAGATAATAATAGAAGCAATCATAATAATTCCGCCCATCTTTTTCAGATACTGCGCTCCCTTTTCCCATGTATGACGGAAGATAGACTTCGCTGTCGGCATTCGGTAAGGAGGAAGCTCCATCACAAACGGCGTATCATCACCCTTTATCAGAAACTTGCTAAACAAGCGAGCCATTACCACAGCCAGCACAATACCAATCACATAGATACTTAACAGCACCAAACTTGCATTGTTCGGGAAGAAAGCACCCACCAACAATAAATAAATCGGCAGACGCGCACTACAAGACATCAATGGATTCACCAACATGGTAATGAGACGACTCTTCCGGTTCTCAATAGTACGGGACGCTATAATCGCAGGCACATTACATCCGAATCCCATAATCAGAGGAATAAACGACTTTCCGTGCAACCCCATTTTATGCATGATCTTATCCATGATAAAAGCCGCACGAGCCATATAACCAGAATCCTCCATGATAGAAATACAGAAATACAGAATCAGGATATTCGGTAAGAAAACAATGACAGCTCCTACCCCACCGATAATTCCATCAATCAGCAGATCTTTAAATGGACCTTCCGACATATTATTGCGCAGCAATTCACCAAGCTGCTCTACCATCCATTCAATTCCCATCATCGGATATTCGCCAATGACAAATGTACCTTCAAACATCAGATACATAAAAAGAAAGAAAATAGGAAATCCCCAGACACGATGAGTTACAATCGAATCCAGTACCTTTGTTGTCTGCGCCTGTTCCAGATGATTATCCGTGAACGTTTCTTTCAACGCACCACTGATAAATCCATATTTAGCATCAGTAATAGCCGATTCACAATCCTCATTCATTGTCTCCTGAACACGCTTCGACATCTTGTCGCGGACATGGAAAATTTCATCCGCATTCGGCAATGTGCGTACAATACGCTCAATGTCAGGATCATTCTCCAACAATTTAATGGAGAGGAAACGGGTAGAATATTTATGCCGGATAAACTCGTTCTTGGACACTTCACTTTTTACAGCCTCAATCGCTTTTTCTATATCAGGACCGTGATTTATATGAATATGCCGGAAGACACGCCCCGTCTTTTTATGTTCACGCACATAATCTTCCAGATGCTCTTCCTCATGGTTCTTACGGTCTTCCAAAGAGTCATGCCATTCAGTCAAGTCTTTGAGAACTTCCGGATTCATGTTTCCCTGTTTATCGAAGAAGTCTACTCCTTCATACAGATTGATAACTACATGAAACAACGTATCCAATCCACGATTTTTCTTACTGGCAGTAGGCAGCATCGGCACCCCGAACAACTTGCTCAACAAATGGTAATCCAATGTATTTCCACTGGCTTCCAATTCATCATAGATATTCAGAGCCACTACCATGCGGACATTCATGTCTATCAATTGAGTAGTCAGATATAAGTTTCGCTCCAGATTAGAAGAATCGACGACATTAATAATCACGTCAGGAGTTTCATCGATAATATGATGGCGAACATAGATTTCTTCCGGCGTATAAGCAGATAAAGAATAAGTTCCCGGCAGATCGACAATACGGAAATGATAACCTTCGAAGTCAAAATAACCTTCTTTGGCATCCACGGTCACACCGCTGTAATTGCCTACATGCTCATGAGCACCGGACGCAAGATTAAACAAAGAAGTCTTGCCACTGTTCGGATTTCCGACCAAGGCAACATTGATGGTGCGACGTTTACCTAACGCCAATCGTTTCATATCTTCTTCTTTTACTGAAAGGTCTTCGGGTAATCCTTCATGATAAACAGTCTTTTCAGCCAGTTCTTTTGCCTCCTCCTCGCTGATTACTTCGATCATTTCAGCTTCCTGACGACGAAGAGATATTTCATAACCTAAGACTTTATATTTTATGGGATCTTTTAGGGGAGCGTTCAACAGCACTTCAACCGTTTTACCTTTAATGAAGCCCATCTCCACAATACGTTTACGAAAACCACCGTGCCCCAATACCTTTACAATAACACCTTTTTCTCCTGTTTTTAATTCGGACAAACGCATAACTCTCAAAATTTTCGGCAAAGATAATTCATAACTTCGGAGCACGCAAATTATTTAGAATGTTTTTAAATAGCAGCCATTTTCTTCCTCCAAAAGATTTAGGAAAAATAAAAAACTTATTGATAAACTCGTATCTTTGCAGATATGATACAACAACGCGTTACAAAATATATAGAAAAAGAACATTTGTTCTCACTGGATGCCAAAGTCCTGATTGCATTGAGTGGCGGTGCCGACTCGGTGGCACTGCTATGTATTCTGCACACAGCAGGTTATCATTGCGAAGCCGCACACTGTAATTTCCACCTGCGAGGCGAAGAATCAGACCGGGATGAACTGTTTGTCCGCCAACTTTGCAAAAGAACCGGAATCCATTTGCATACAATTGATTTTAACACGACACAATACGCAAAGGAAAAACAGATTTCGATTGAAATGGCTGCACGGGAATTACGCTATGACTGGTTCGAGAAAACGAGAAAAGAATGCCAGGCAGATGTGATCGCCGTAGCACATCATCAGGATGATAGCGTAGAAACCATACTACTCAATCTGATTCGAGGTACAGGAATTACCGGTTTATTAGGGATCCGCCCCCGCAACGGAGCAATCGTGCGGCCTCTGCTTTGCGTCAACCGGGAAGACATCATTCATTATCTGGAGAGCATCGGACAAGATTATGTAACAGACAGTACCAATCTGGAAGACGAATATACCCGTAACAAAATCCGGCTCAATCTCCTTCCTCTTATACAGGAAATCAATCCGTCAGTCAAAAAGAATCTGATAGACACGAGCAATTATCTGAATGATGTAGCTACCATATATAATAAATGCATAGAGGAAAGCAAAAATAATATTGTAACGACAGAAGGTATCCGAATCAGTGAGTTAGTAAAGGAACCGGCACCCGAAGCTATTCTATTCGAAATCTTGCATCCTCTAGGCTTCAATTCTGCACAAATCAAAGATATTGCCTTTTCGCTTCACAGCCAACCGGGCAAACAATTTTGCAGTAAAAAATGGAGAGTGATAAAAGACAGAGAATTCTTATTAATAGAAGCTATTGAATCGGGAAATGAAATTCTTCCTCCTTTTCAAATCATCAAAGAAGAAAAAGAATACACCCCTGATTTCCTAATTCCACGCGACAAAGGAATAGCCTGTTTTGATGCCGACAAACTGAATGGAGATATTCATTACCGGAAATGGCAGACAGGAGACACTTTTATTCCTTTCGGAATGAAAGGAAAGAAAAAATAAGCGATTATCTGACCGACCGCAAATTTTCTATCAGTCAAAAAGAACGCCAGTGGGTACTCTGCTGTGGTGAACACATTGCGTGGCTGATAGGCGAACGAACAGACAACCGCTTTCGTATTGATGAAACAACTAAGCGTGTCGTAATCTACAAAATAGTTTGAGGCAATTTCTGTTTCTTGAAGCAATCTGACAACAAAGCCGCAAAAGGAGTATCATACACCCGTGCTTTCTTAACGCAAGCTTTTACACAGGCACAACACTTGATACATTTAGCTTCATCTGTATGCAGTTCATCCCCTTTCGTTATAGCCCCTGCCGGGCAACGGACCACACACAATCCACAATGGGTGCACAAATTTTCATCCTCCACCCAAGGAGTGCGGGGAAGCGGTGTTCCACTTTTACGTAACTTGATAACTTTCCTCAAAAAAGCGAAACAAAGGAAAAAATGGCTGGCTCGGACGTTTAATAGCACGTACGTCTACCGGATAAAGGGTATCCATGCTATCAGCAGCCTGTATTTTTCCATGATTTTCTTCCCAAATTCCGTAGCAAAGGCTAAATCCGACTCATCGGGACGTCCCACCGCAATCGGATGTTTATCAGTACTATATGAATGTTCTCCAATAAAAGTTGCCCCAGCAATCACTTTCAATCCATGAGGAATAGCAAAAGCATCCAGTTCCATTAAAGCTTTTTCATAAGCACGGTTTCCATACACCACCACCAAAACGGTCGGAGTATCCACTCCCCGGATGTACTGCAAACGCTCCATTGCCAGAGGAGCGACATGACCTCCATACACAGGCACTACAATAATGGCCAAAGCAGATGCAGGAATCACGATTTCATCTGCAATTTGCTGCGTTACATTAATAGGAAGGATATTTTTTATGCCCGTACCGTGAACAATCGCTTCCGCAACTTGTTTAGATGTGTGTGTAGGCGAAAAATAAATTAAATGAGCTTCATTTACTGTCATACTATTTTCTTTTATGTAGCAAAGATACACTTTTACGTGGAAAAAAATGTTTGATTGTTCATGAAACCAAAAAAATTATTATCTTTGCCCCGTTGAAACATTCTACGATTCAACATATACATCCCTAATTCAGATAAAAACAAAACGTATGCTTGCATATCTGTAGCCATAAGCTGTAGTAATGCTGTCCGTAATTCAGCAAAAAAGAAATATTAATAACTTACCATACTATATGTATAACATTATCCAATTAAACGACAAAAATCTGTCGGAACTTCAAGTTATTGCCAAAGAGTTAGGCATAAAAAAGCAGACTCATACAAAAAGAAGACCTTGTTTATAAGATACTCGATGAACAGGCTATTGTAGGAGCTACTAAGAAAGTTGCCGCAGATAAGCTCAAAGAAGAACGCAAAAATGAAGAACAAAAGAAAAAGCGTTCACGGGTAGCTCCTACCAAAAAAGAAGACAAGGTAGTTTCCACACCAAAGAGTGGAGAGGTTAATAAAACAAAAGAAGCCACTCCTGTAAAAGCACCACAACCTTCCAAGAAAGAAGAAAGTACAAACAAAGAAAAAGAAGCTCCTGTTGTAGAAGCTAAAGCAGAAAACGCTACTACTGCTCCCAAGCGTAAAGTGGGACGTCCACGCAAGAGCGCTGACGCAGAAGAGAAAAAAGAAGTAGAAAATGTAACACCGGCTGCTCCCAAAGTGGTGGAAACTAAGCCTGTTGTTGCAGAGAAAACTACTGAAACAAAAGAAAAAGCTGCTCCAGCACAACAGCCGACTGCTGAAAAGAAAGCAAAAAGCAAACCGGCTGCAGAAACAAATAAACCAGCCGCAGAGCCAAACAAGCCTGCTGCAGAGAAAAAAGTTATAGATAAACCACAAAAGAAAGCCGCACCCGTTATCGACGAGGAAAGCAATATCTTATCCAGCGTTGACGATGATGATTTTATTCCAATCGAAGATCTGCCTTCTGAAAAAATAGAGCTTCCTACCGAACTCTTTGGCAAATTCGAGGCAACTAAAACAGAACCTGTGCAAACAGCACCTGAACAGCCATCTCATCCTCAACAGCAACAACAATCTCAACAGCAGCAAGCACAACAGCAACGCCCGCGCATTGTCCGTCCACGCGACAATAACAACGGTAGTAGCAATGTGAACAATAACGCTAATAACAACAATAATAATTTCCAGCGTAATAACAATAATCAGAATCCAAATCAGAACCAGAACCAACAACGCTTACCGATGCCACGTGCCACTCAGCAAAACCATGCGAACGAGAATCTTCCGGCACAACAGCAACAACAGCAGGAGCGCAAGGTTATTGAACGCGAAAAGCCTTACGAATTCGATGATATTCTCAACGGAGTAGGCGTTCTGGAAATCATGCAGGATGGATACGGATTCCTCCGTTCTTCCGATTACAACTACCTTTCTTCTCCGGACGACATTTATGTATCACAATCTCAAATCAAACTCTTTGGTTTGAAAACCGGTGATGTAGTGGAAGGTGTTATCCGTCCACCCAAAGAAGGAGAAAAATATTTCCCGTTGGTAAAAGTGTCGAAAATTAACGGACGTGACGCAGCTTTCGTTCGCGACCGTGTTCCTTTCGAACATCTGACACCTCTTTTCCCGGATGAAAAGTTCAAACTTTGCAAAGGCGGTTATTCAGACTCCATGTCTGCACGCGTTGTTGACCTTTTCGCTCCTATCGGTAAAGGACAACGTGCCTTGATCGTTGCCCAGCCAAAGACAGGTAAGACTATCTTAATGAAAGATATCGCTAACGCTATTGCAGCCAATCACCCGGAAGTTTACATGATTATGCTGCTGATTGACGAACGTCCGGAAGAAGTAACCGATATGGCACGCAGCGTTAATGCAGAAGTTATCGCTTCTACTTTCGACGAACCGGCAGAACGTCACGTAAAAATTGCAGGTATTGTATTGGAAAAGGCAAAACGTTTGGTAGAATGTGGTCACGACGTAGTGATCTTCCTTGATTCTATCACCCGTCTGGCTCGTGCATACAATACAGTATCTCCTGCATCCGGTAAAGTTCTTTCCGGTGGTGTGGATGCAAATGCACTTCACAAACCTAAACGTTTCTTCGGTGCTGCCCGTAATATTGAAAACGGCGGCTCGTTGACCATCATCGCTACCGCATTGATCGATACCGGTTCTAAAATGGACGAAGTTATCTTCGAAGAATTTAAGGGTACCGGCAACATGGAGTTGCAGCTCGACCGCAACCTGTCCAACAAACGTATCTTCCCGGCAGTCAACATTACTGCATCCAGCACTCGTCGCGACGACCTGTTGCTTGATAAGACAACTCTTGACCGCATGTGGATATTACGTAAATATCTTGCAGACATGAATCCGATCGAAGCAATGGACTTCGTTAAAGACCGTTTGGAAAAGACCAGAGACAACGATGAATTCCTGATGAGCATGAACAGCTAATTAGCGGTAAACGATAAATGATGAACGGTGAACAAACTGCGTCCTGATAATTGCAGTTTGTTCACCGTTCTCTTTTTTAGCCACCCCGTTAATCAATAACCACTTGCCGTTCATCCTTCACAATCCAACGTTCATCAGCAATAGTTCCCCCTAATACTCCATCACATATTACATTTTTGTACAAAATACTTTCATTTGCGTCCAAAACCACTACTTCACCCTTTTTTGCGTTTTCTTTTTTCCTACTTTTGTTTCAAAATCAACTATTACTTAATTCTAACCAGTAATGAAAACTATTTATCCATTCATGGGATTAGCCCTATGCGGCGTAGCAGCCCAAGCTCAAGAAAAGCCCAATTTCCTGATTATCCAGTGCGACCATTTGACACAACGCGTCGTCGGAGCTTACGGGCAAACACAAGGCTGCACCCTCCCTATTGACGAAGTCGCTTCACGAGGAGTTATCTTCTCCAATGCTTATGTAGGCTGCCCTCTCAGCCAACCTTCACGTGCAGCTTTATGGAGCGGCATGATGCCTCATCAAACGAATGTACGTTCGAACTCCAGCGAACCTATCAACACACGTATTCCCGAAAATGTACCTACATTAGGAAGCCTTTTCTCTGAAAACGGTTACGAAGCCGTACACTTCGGAAAAACACACGACATGGGCTCCCTAAGAGGATTCAAACACAAAGAACCGGTAGCCAAACCATTCACTGATCCGGAGTTCCCAGTCAATAACGACAGTTTTCTGGACGTAGGAACCTGCGAAGACGCTGTTGCTTATTTAAGCAATCCTCCCAAAGAACCCTTCATCTGCATTGCCGATTTTCAGAACCCTCACAACATTTGCGGATTCGTAGGAGCAAATGAAGGAGTACATACCGACCGCCCCATCAGCGGAACTCTTCCTGAACTACCAGCCAACTTCGACGTGGAAGACTGGAACAATATCCCCAAACCGGTGCAGTACATCTGTTGCAGCCATCGCCGCATGACCCAGGCCTCTCATTGGAATGAAGAGAATTACCGTCATTACATTGCCGCTTTCCAGCACTATACTAAAATGGTGTCCAAACAAGTAGACAGTGTATTAAAAGCTCTTTACTCCACTCCTGCCGGAAGAAACACCATCGTTGTTATCATGGCCGATCATGGCGACGGAATGGCTTCACACCGTATGGTGACCAAGCATATCAGTTTCTATGATGAAATGACAAACGTTCCGTTTATCTTTGCAGGTCCCGGCATCAAACAACAGAAAAAACCGGTAGATCAACTATTGACACAGCCTACGCTGGATCTTTTGCCTACCCTTTGTGATTTGGCAGGAATTTCCGTTCCGGTCGAAAAACAGGGAATCAGTCTCGCACCTACATTAAAAGGAGAGAAACAGAAAAAGACTCACCCTTATGTAGTTTCCGAATGGCACAGCGAATATGAATATGTCGTTACCCCCGGACGTATGGTACGCGGACCGAGATACAAATACACGCACTATCTGGAAGGCAATGGAGAAGAACTATATGATATGAAAAAGATCCGGGAGAACGCAAGAATCTCGCCAAAGATCCGAAATACAGTAAAGTTCTGGCAGAACACCGTGCCATGCTTGATGATTACATCAACCCGCACAAAAGATGACTACCGAAGCTTGAAAGTAGATGCTGATCCACGATGCAGAAACCATACTCCCGGCTACCCCAACCACGAAGGGTCCTGGAGTTCGGGAAATACTCAAAGAAATAAATATAAAAAGAGTGAAGACGACAAGAAATCTTCACTCTTTTTAGTTCTTTCGCTGGCAAACTTACAAGCAAGCAGCGCACTAGTATAGCCCAAGAACACCGGCAAACACGAATCATCCGATTCATATTAAGCCGTAAGGGAGACATGCTTCATTCCGAATCAACTAACGATAAAACTCCCGAAGGTCCGGAAATAGTTTTCATCTACCCCATCGCTTTCGAATCGAAATAAACCACTATCTTTGCAAAGTGTAAACTTAAACGCTTAATTATGTATACCAACAAACAGATTTGGAGTGTCAGTTACCCGATACTACTAAGCTTGCTGGCACAAAATGTCATCAATGTCACCGACACAGCATTCCTCGGACACGTGAGCGAGGTAGCTCTTGGAGCAGTCGGCTATGGGCGGGTTATTTTATATATGTGTATTCACCATCGCATTCGGATTCAGTACCGGTTCGCAGATTGTCATAGCACGACGCAATGGCGAAGGCCGCTATTCAGATGTCGGCCCTGTCATGATTCAAGGAGTCATGTTCCTGTTCGTGATGGCACTGCTGCTATTTGGATTCACCAAGGCATTCGGTGGAAACATCATGCGTTTGCTAGTTTCTTCAGAATCCATCTACGAAGGAACAATGGAGTTTCTAGACTGGCGTATTTACGGATTCTTTTTCTCTTTTATCAATGTCATGTTCCGGGCATTGTATATCGGCATTACACGCACTAAAGTGCTAACCATCAATGCCATTGTCATGGCATTAACCAATGTCGTACTAGACTATGCATTAATCTTCGGAAAGTTCGGTTTGCCGGAAATGGGTATCAAAGGGGCTGCTATTGCTTCCGTATTGGCAGAAGCCTCCTCCATTCTCTTTTTCGTCATCTATACGTATGCCACGGTCGATTTAAAGAAATACGGTATGAACCGCCTGCGCACATTCGACCCTGCATTGCTGATGCGGATTCTTAGTATCTCCTGCTTCACCATGCTGCAATATTTCCTGTCGATGGCTACCTGGTTCGTTTTCTTCGTAGCCGTAGAACGGTTAGGACAACGGGAACTGGCGATTGCCAATATCGTCCGGAGTATTTATGTCGTATTGCTAATTCCGGTCAACGCACTGGCTACGACTACCAACAGTCTTGTCAGCAATGCTATTGGTGCAGGAGGCATCCAGCACGTGATGCCGCTCATTAATAAAATTGCGCGTTTCTCCTTTTTCATCATGCTGGGGTTAGTAGCGGTATCGGCACTGTTTCCGCAGTTCCTGCTCTCTATCTACACCAGTGAAGCTGCGCTCATTACGGAGTCCGTACCTTCGGTATATGTAATTGTTTTGCCATGCTTATCGCATCCGTAGCCAATGTAGTGTTCAACGGTATCTCCGGAACAGGAAATACACAGGCAGCCCTGTTGCTCGAAACGATTACAATTATCATCTACGGATCATACATCATTTTCATCGGAATGTGGCTGAAAGCACCGATCGAAATTTGCTTTACGATTGAGATTGTGTATTATAGCTTGCTGTTGATAACAAGTTATATTTATCTCAAAAAAGCAAAATGGCAGAATAAAAAGATATAAATACAAGAGATTTTTGTACATTTGCAAGCTCAAATAAAGAGTAGACGGCAAAGTCCCTCTTTCGCCCAAGTAAATTGTAATTAGTAATTCGTAATTAAATAACTATGTTCGATAATTTAAGTGAAAGACTAGAACGGTCATTCAAGATTCTGAAAGGTGAAGGCAAAATCACCGAAATCAACGTGGCGGAGACGCTGAAAGACGTACGTAAAGCACTTCTCGACGCCGACGTAAACTACAAGGTGGCAAAGAATTTCACGGATACAGTGAAAGAAAAAGCTCTTGGCCAGAACGTGCTTACGGCTGTGAAGCCAAGCCAGTTGATGGTGAAGATCGTACATGATGAACTTACACAGTTGATGGGTGGAGAGACAGCCGAGATCAATATCGACGCCCGTCCGGCAGTCATCCTGATGTCAGGTTTGCAAGGTTCGGGTAAGACCACCTTCTCCGGTAAGTTGGCACGGATGCTGAAAACCAAGAAAAACCGTAAGCCATTACTGGTTGCTTGTGACGTTTACCGTCCGGCAGCTATCGAACAGTTGCGCGTATTGGCAGAACAAATCGAAGTACCGATGTACTGCGAACTGGACAGCAAGAATCCGGTAGAAATCGCACAACACGCTATTCAGGAAGCTAAAGCCAAAGGATATGACCTCGTTATCGTCGATACAGCCGGACGTCTGGCAGTAGACGAACAGATGATGAACGAGATCGCAGCTATCAAAGAAGCAATCAACCCGAACGAAATTCTGTTCGTGGTAGACTCCATGACCGGTCAGGACGCTGTAAACACGGCTAAAGAATTCAACGAACGTCTGGACTTCAACGGTGTGGTACTGACCAAACTCGATGGTGATACCCGCGGTGGTGCGGCTCTTTCTATCCGTTCGGTAGTGAACAAACCGATCAAATTTGTTGGTACAGGTGAAAAGCTGGAAGCAATCGACCAATTCCACCCTGCCCGTATGGCCGACCGTATTCTCGGTATGGGTGACATCGTTTCATTGGTAGAACGTGCACAGGAACAATATGATGAAGAAGAGGCTAAACGTTTACAGAAGAAAATTGCCAAGAACCAATTCGACTTCAATGACTTCCTTAGCCAGATTGCACAAATCAAGAAAATGGGTAATCTGAAAGACCTTGCCTCCATGATTCCGGGAGTAGGAAAGGCAATCAAAGATATTGATATTGACGACAATGCTTTCAAAAGCATCGAAGCTATCATCTATTCCATGACTCCGGCAGAACGTTCCAACCCGGAAATACTGAACGGATCACGTCGTACACGTATCGCCAAAGGTAGCGGAACGACTATTCAGGAAGTAAACCGCCTGCTGAAACAGTTCGACCAGACTCGCAAAATGATGAAGATGGTAACTAGCAGCAAGATGGGTAAGATGATGCCTAAAATGAAAAGATAATCATTCAATAGTTCCAAACTGATTATAACAAAAAAGAGGAAGTTTCGACTTCCTCTTTTTTGTATCCGGAAGCCTACGGTAGAAAGTAGTTTCTCCACTAACAAACTGATAATATACTGCTCATCTCCTGACAAAAATTCCAATCCTTTTGGAGAGTTCAGTTATTTATTTTACTTTTGCCCATCACCAATAAATACTCTGAAAATATGACTCTGATAGACGGAAAAGCCATTTCCGAACAAGTGAAACAAGAGATTGCAGCCGAAGTAGCCGAAATTGTGGCTCGTGGCGGAAAACGCCCGCATCTGGCGGCTATCCTTGTTGGACACGATGGTGGTAGCGAAACGTATGTAGCTGCCAAAGTAAAAGCCTGTGAAGTATGTGGATTCAAGTCCTCCCTCATCCGTTATGAAAGTGACGTGACCGAAGAAGAACTGCTTGCCAAAGTACGCGAACTGAATGAAGACGACGATGTAGACGGCTTTATCGTACAACTTCCCTTACCTAAACATATCTCCGAACAGAAAGTAATCGAAACGATTGATTACCGTAAAGATGTAGACGGCTTCCACCCGATCAACGTAGGCCGTATGTCCATCGGACTTCCGTGCTATGTATCCGCTACTCCCAACGGTATCCTCGAATTGTTGAAACGTTACGAAATAGAGACTTCCGGCAAAAAATGTGTTGTACTCGGACGTAGCAATATCGTCGGCAAACCGATGGCTGCCCTGATGATGCAGAAAGCCTATCCGGGCGATGCCACGGTGACGGTATGCCACAGCCGCAGCAAGGACCTGATAAAAGAATGTCAGGAAGCTGATATTATCATCGCTGCCCTGGGACAACCCAACTTTGTAAAAGCCGAAATGGTGAAAGAAGGTGCGGTAGTTATCGATGTAGGTACTACGCGTGTGCCGGATGCAACCAAGAAATCAGGCTTCAAACTGACTGGTGACGTGAAGTTTGACGAAGTTGCCCCAAAATGTTCCTTTATCACTCCCGTACCGGGCGGTGTTGGACCGATGACGATTGTATCGTTAATGAAAAATACACTCTTAGCTGGCAAGAAAGCCATTTATCAATGAGACATAGCTTGTTTCTGATGATTTTACTTCTCTCTTTGTCCTGCACCTCCCGGTCGCAGGCAAAGAGAGATTCTATCATCGATACCCTGTCGGACAGCCTTTCCGCAACCGACAGTATTTCCCCCACTGATACCCTACGACTCCTTTTCGTAGGTGACCTCATGCAGCATCAAGGACAAATCAACGCTGCACGAACCTCAACCGGCTATGATTATTCCACCTGTTTTACGTACGTTAAAGAAGAAATAGGGAGAGCCGATCTCGCTATCGCCAATCTGGAAGTTACGTTAGGAGGCAAACCCTACAAAGGTTATCCTGCTTTCAGCGCACCGGACGAATTTCTGACCGCAATTCATGACGCAGGTTTCAATGTTTTAGTGACTGCCAACAATCATAGTCTCGACCGTGGCAAATCCGGATTGGAGCGTACCATTCAACTTATCGACTCGTTGAAAATTCCACATGCAGGCACGTATATCAACACCGAAGAACGCGACAAGAAATATCCTCTTTTATTGGAAAAGAACGGGTTCCGCATCGCCCTGCTCAACTATACGTATGGCACAAACGGTATCCCCGTTACTCCTCCCAATATCGTGAACTATATTGATACAACAGTTATCGCCAAAGATATTGAAGAGAGCAAAGCAGTGAAACCGGACGCAATCATAGCTTGTATGCATTGGGGAATCGAATACCAGTCACTCCCGGACAAAGAGCAGAAATTCCTTGCTGACTGGCTGATTCAAAAAGGAGTAAATCATGTCATCGGCTCCCACCCTCACGTAGTTCAACCCATTGAAGTTCGCACAGACAGCGTGACGAACGACAAACATCTCGTAGTCTATTCACTGGGAAATTATATTTCCAATATGTCCGCCCGCCGCACCGATGGTGGACTGATGGTAAGAATGGAATTAGTAAAAGACAGCACAGTCCGTCTCAATAATTGCGAGTATAGTTTAGTCTGGACAGCCCGCCCCATTCAGTCCGGGAAAAAAATCATCAATTACTCCCCGTCAATTTCCCGATTGATTCAATTCCTTTACAAGCACGTAACTCTCTGAAAATCTTCACGAATGACGCGCGAACCCTTTTCAACAAGCACAATCAGGGAATAAAAGAATATACTTTTTTCGAAAAAAATAGCAGAATCTTTTGGAGATTAGAAGATAATATCTATCTTTGCACCGCGTTAGAGAAACGCAGACATGGTGGATGTAGTTCAGTTGGTTAGAGCGTCAGATTGTGGTTCTGAATGTCGCCGGTTCGAGTCCGGTCTTCCACCCAAAGAGAAGTCCTTGTAAGTTAGATACTTATAAGGACTTTTTCTTTGTTGGTAGAGCATCATTCAGGTGCAGAAATTAGGCTAAATTACCCCTTTAAAGTATAGTTGTTGGTCTATTGTTGTTCCCAATAAACCAATGTAACATGTTGACTATTAAAGCTGAAGTCTTAAAATCTAAGCAAAAAGTTGATAAAACTTATAACGTAAAGATTAGGCTAACCTACAACAGAGAGGTTAAGAGGTTGGCTACTCATATCTTTGTAAGAGCAGAAGACCTGACTAAGGACTTCAAGTTAAAGAATCCAAAGTACATCAAGGAAGCTGACAGATTGGTCAGATACTATGAAGAGTTATGTATGGGGCTTCCATTGGAGGCTTCCAATTTAACCTTAAGTGATGTACTTGATTATATCCAGAAAGAGAAGGAAAAGAATACTCCTATTGACTTTATCCAGTTCTGCAAAGACTGGTTGGCAGCTACAGAGGTCAAGGGTAAGAGAAATTATCAAACTGCCCTCAATGCCTTCATTGCCTTCTTAGGAAAGGACAAATTAAATACTAACCAAGTTACCAAGTTGTTAATGATGGAGTTCATGGAATACCTTCACAAGAAAAGGGCTAAACAAGTAGCAGAACTTCAGAAGAAAGGAAAGAGAATACCCTCTAACAGAATGGTATCACTGTACACTAGTAGCATCAGACATCTATTCAATGAAGCTAAGAAGAAGTACAATGATTATGACAGGAATCTCATTAGGATACCTAACTCACCTTTTGAGAACTTGGTGATACCAAAGCAGGAAGCAACTAGGAAGAGAGCATTATCAGCAGAGTTAATTAAGAAGATATGGGAATTACCCTATATCATTAATGCTAATGGTAGAGAAAGGTTATGTCCTTTCAACCTTGCTAAGGATTGCTTTATCCTTTCTTTCTGTCTTATAGGGATGAACTCTGCTGACTTGTATAACTGTAGTGAACTGGAAGATGGTTCAATTACCTATTACAGGACTAAGACTACAGACAGAAGACTTGATAAAGCTAAGATGAAAGTAGATGTTCTTCCTGTCTTACTACCTTTAATGAAGAAATATGAAGATTACACACAGAAGAAGGTGTTCTGCTTCTATCATCTCTATTCTACTTTCAAGAACTTCAACAGAGCCATCAATCTTGGGTTAAAGCAAATTGGCAAAATACTAGAAGTGGATGATTTGGAGTACTATGCTGCAAGGCAAC
>ENA-OQJB01000230-OQJB01000230.1-human-gut-metagenome-genome-assembly--contig:-NODE-230-length-32744-cov-7.071772_pt1 | contig 32744 bp, 21 predicted proteins | sample MGYA00242599_ERZ504765 | MGnify/ENA primary metagenome ERZ504765 (study PRJEB26092, sample SAMD00036354) | human gut metagenome | host: Homo sapiens | study: EMG produced TPA metagenomics assembly of...
CGTTCGAATACCCTTATCTGAACGGAATCATGACGCATTGTCAAGGAAGAGAATCCAGTGATCGTCTCCCAAAAGTTTGAAATGGATTGTGAAATGACTCTTCGTATCCGCAAAGGAGAGGCCGAACGTTTGAAAGCGCGGTTATTAAAGGTGGAAAGTGCCTATATTCCCAGAACCGAATTTTAAGTAAGTTGTTATATTATTATAATTCTAAACAAAAACAATTTGTAAATAATGAAGAAGATTCTTTTATTTTCTTTTTTTCTGATGTTGGGATTGGTTGTATCTCAATTCCTGCCTGCGATGGTAGGTGAGGGGTATTCGTCGGTGAAGACGATCTCCAATACCCTGTTGTATGTCTGCCTGGCCTTTATCATGATAAATGTGGGGCGGGAGTTCGAAATGGATAAAAGCCGTTGGCGGTCCTATACTGAAGATTATTTTATTGCAATGGCGACGGCTGCTTTCCCCTGGATCTTCGTGGCGTTATATTATATGTTCGTGTTGCTTCCCGATATTTACTGGAACAGTGGAGAAGCTTGGAAAGAAAACCTTTTGTTGAGCCGGTTTGCAGCCCCGACTTCAGCCGGTATACTGTTTACAATGTTGGCGGCGGCAGGGTTGAAATCTTCCTGGGTATACAAGAAAGTGCAGGTATTGGCAATCTTCGACGACCTCGATACGATTCTGTTGATGATTCCTTTGCAGATTATGATGGTAGGCTTGCGCTGGCAGTTGGGCGTTATCATTCTGATTGTGATGGGCCTATTGATCATCGGATGGAGAAAGATGGGAAGTTATGATATGAGGCAGGACTGGAAGGCGATTCTTTTCTATGCTGTCCTTACCTGTGGAATCACGCAGGCTGTTTATTTGGTGTCTAAGTATTTCTATGGCGAAGATGCCAGCATTCATATCGAGGTCCTGTTACCTGCGTTTGTATTAGGTATGGTGATGCGACATAAGCATATCGATACGAAGGTTGAGCACAATGTGGCGACGGCTGTCTCATTCCTCTTTATGTTCTTGGTAGGAGTCAGCATGCCGGTCTTTTTCGGAGTGGACTTCGCCGCGCAGTCTGCAGAGGCGACAACGATAACCGGAGCACAGCCGATGATGTCCTGGCCGGTGATCATCCTGCATGTCGTGATTGTTTCGTTCCTGTCCAATATCGGGAAACTGTTCCCTCTGTTTTTCTACCGGGAAAGGCGGAAGCGCGAACGTCTGGCACTGTCGATCGGCATGTTTACACGCGGTGAAGTAGGGGCCGGGATTATCTTTATTGCGCTTGGCTACAATTTAGGAGGTCCTGCGCTTATGATTTCCGTGCTCACCATAGTGTTTAATTTAATTTTAACTGGTATATTTGTCGTGTGGGTTGAAAAACTGACCCGCAGCGCTTATGAGCTGGAGCAAGCTGGCAAATAGGCGGACAGTTGTTAGGAAAAACTCAGAGGGAAGCGGTTTGCACGCCGCTTCCCATAAATATTTAAATACCATATGGATAGAACCATCAACGTTATCCTTAAACCGTTGCGTCGTTTCGCTATGCAGAAACCGAACGCGAGTATCTTATTGTTCATGGCTACGATTCTTGCCATGTTATTCGCCAATTCGCCCTGGGCGGAGTCTTACCACAATATCCTGTCGCATCCGATTGATTTGAAGATAGGCAATTTCACACCGTTTATGCATCATGGAGAAGCGATGCCAATGTTGGCCTTTGTGAATGATGCTTTGATGGCGGTTTCTTTTTTGTGATCGGATTGGAGATTAAGCAGGAAATTCTGATCGGGGAGTTGAGCTCGGTACGGAAAGCGCTGCTTCCGATTATTGCGGCCTGCGGCGGGATGATCGTTCCGGTATTGTTTTATTTTCTGGTTTGTCATTCGGCACCCGAAGTGCGAGGTGTGGCTATTCCGATGGCGACCGATATCGCCTTTGCACTGGCTGTTTTAGGGCTGTTGGGGAAACGGGTTCCGCTCAGTATGCGTATCTTCCTGACGGCATTGGCGGTGGTTGACGATATCGGCGGTATCATTATTATCGCTTTGTTTTATAGTGGTGAGATTGCGTTCGAGCCGCTTCTGGTTTCACTCGTCCTGCTGGCCTTGCTATATGTGGGGGGAAGGATGAGAGTGAATAACATTGCTTTCTATTATATAATAGGTTTCTTCGTGTGGATGCTGTTTCTTGAATCAGGTATTCATCCGACAATAGCGGGCGTACTGGTTGCATTCACCGTTCCGGCCCGTCCGGTTGTCAAGCTGGATGATTTCACTTGTGAAATGACCGGCTATCTGAATATGTTGGATTACACCGAAGTGCGTCATTCCCGGAAGGCGGCGGTTCTTTCGCCGACACAGATTCAGGTACTCAACAATATCCATTCGTTAGCGGACAAAACGATCAGTCCGTTGCAAAGTATAGCCGACAAGCTCCATCCGTTAGTCAATTATCTGATCCTGCCCCTTTTCGCCTTTGTTAACGCAGGTGTTACTTTCGGAGATATCGGGATCGGTGCGTTACCGGGAATCCCGTTGGCGGTATTCCTCGGCCTGTTTGTCGGAAAGTCGCTGGGCATATTCCTGTTCACTTATGTTTTTGTCCGTTTGCGTCTTGCAACGATGCCGGAAGGGGTGAGCAAACGGAACCTTTTCGGGGTGTCGATGTTGGGCGGTATCGGGTTCACGGTAGCCCTCTTTATCGCGAACTTGTCTTTCGCCGGGATGCCCGATATTGGAGCAGAGCTGTTGAATCAGGCAAAGTTGGGCGTATTTGCCGGTTCGTTTATTTCCGGTTTGTGCGGCTACTTGATATTAAAAAAAGTATTACCTAAAAAAGTATAGAGATGGACAGACGCAAATTTATTCAAACAGGAGTTGCCGGAGTAGCCGGTTTATCTTTAGCTCACACGGGACTTGCCAATATACGGATGGCCGTTCCTTCGGATATATCGGTTGACAGGGTGAAACTGGGAAAGACCGGATTGAAAGTCTCCCGTATAGCTATGGGAACCGGGACGAAAGGCTGGAATTACCAGTCCAACCAGACCCGGCTCGGACTGGATAACTTTGTGAAGATGGCCCGTCACGGTTATGAACGCGGTATTCGTTTCTTCGACATGGCCGATATGTACGGTTCGCAGCCATTTGTCGGAAAAGCCCTGAAAGAGTTGCCCCGCGAGAAACTCACCCTGATGACGAAGATGTGGACGTACGAAGAAGGGTCGGAAAAACGTGAGCCGGTCAGCAAAACACTTGACCGTTTCCGTCAGGAAGCTGGTACAGACTATTTCGATATCCTTCTGTTGCACTGCATGACGAAAGGCGACTGGGCGGAAACCCGTAAGTTTTATATGGACGGTCTGGCAAAGGCCAAGCAGGACGGTATTGTGAAAGCTGTCGGCGTCTCCTGTCATAACTGGGATGCGATGGTCGAGGCTGTCGACAACCCGTGGTGCGACGTTATCCTTGCTCGTCTGAATCCGTTCCAAAGCCATATGGATGGCACGACTGAAGCTGTAAACGAACTTTTAGGTAAGGCCCGCAAAAAGGTAAAGGGCTTATCGGAATGAAAATTTTCGGTGAAGGCAAACATGTTTCTGATGCAGAACGTGAACGTTCCATCCGTTTTGCCGTCACCGAAAGCAATCTGCATTGCATGACACTCGGTCTGGAGTCCATCGCTCAGATGGACGATGCGATAGAGCGGGTGATGCGGAATGCCAAAGGATAACAACCTTATTCCACCACTCTGCATATCTTGTGCCGGTATTGGTAATCTATCGTCAGTGCGATAAAGATGATCAGTTCGGCACACGGAACAGCCAGCCATAGCCCCTTTTCTCCCAACAAATGAGGAAGAGCGAGGAAACATATGCTCATCAGGATGATTCCTCTCAGCAGCATGAAAAGCATCGCTTTCCGTGCTAATTCGATACTCTGGTAGTACCCGATCCATGCAATATTCAAAGCAAAACAGATAAACCCGGAAGCGAAGTAGGGGATTCCCTTTGTTGCAATCCCGTAAGCCGGACAGCCGGGTTCCAGGAACATCGCTACGATATAAGGACAGAACACATACATCACGGCAAAAGCTGTCAGCCCGGAGATAAAAGCCGTTTTCAACGAAAGCCGGAACGTCTCATGTACTCGTGCAGCATCTCCCGTGCCATAATTGTAGCTGATGATCGGCTGTGCCGACTGGGCGATTGCGTTCGCGATCATGAACACGATTGGCAGGCAATAGCAGGCTACACTGTATGCTGCTACGCCATCCTCTTTCAGCATCCGGATAAAAGCATAGTTGCCGACCAGCATCATGCAGGCGATCGCCAGTTCGCCCAGCATCGCCGAGGCTCCCAACTGGATCATATACCCTGTGTTCCGACAGGTCAGGCGAAGGCTTTTCATACTCATCTTCAACTTGTATAAATGTAACGTCTTGGAAAAGCCGAACAGGTAGACCAACACCATCAAGCCGCCTGCTACCTCTGCTAACGCAGTTGCCAGTGCTGCCCCGGTCAGTCCCATCTGCATCGGGAAAACGAAAACATAGTCGAGCACGACGTTTATCAGAGCCGGAACAACGTTGCACAGCATCGCGAATTTCGGTGAGCCATCCAACCGGATCATGAACATCCCGATGTTGGCCAGCATGCTAAAGATAGAGAATGGCACGATCCAGTTCATATACTCCAGCACAAGTGGTAGCAACTGATCGGAACTCCCCAGCATATAGGCCGTCTGTTTGTTGAACAACATTACCAAGGATATTCCTGCAGCCATCAACAAGAGGGACACCAGCAACGCTTGTGTAATATTAATGTTGGCCGCCTTCACTTTTCTTTGCGACAGGTGGACGGAAGCCACGACCGACGATCCCACCCCGAAGAGCAGCCCGATCCCTGTCGTCACCATAAAAATCGGGGCGACGATATTGACGGCGGCCAACGCGTCGCTTCCCACGCCACGCCCCACGAATATACCGTCGGCAATCGTGATACACGCCATACAAACCATTCCCAGTAACGTCGGGAAAAAGATTTTGCGGAATAGAACCGGAATGTTCATACTACCAAAATCAATACGATCTCTTTGCATAACTCAAATTACTTTTTATTTCGGTTTGCAAAAGTAGTCCTTTAAGTCCGGCTGGAAATTACCATTTGGTAAAAAATAGCAATAATGATATACACTTCATCCGTTTTTAAGGGCGTTTGCCCATTATCAAAATGTCACTGCCATCCCGTCAAAATCGGATTAGTAGTGCATTTATTTGAAATTACTATAGCGGGTAATATTTTTTAACATAGCAAAAAGATATGAGTATGGTAAAAAGGATAACCAAATGATATTTTCGGCAAAACATGGTTTTAAAAGCAAGAGCCGTAATCATATATGTGTATGGAAATGTTTATATTTGCAGATAGTCTGTTTGTTGAAGTTGTAATATTAAATGCTGGAAATATGGTGAAATATTTATATTATCTCTGCGTCTGCTGTCTTTCGCTTTTAGTCTGCGGATGTGAAGGAAAAGGTGAGTCCGAAGAGCTCCCTTTCAGTCCCTATGTGGAGGCGTTTACCTCCGGTACGATTTCAAGATATACGCCCGTATATTTGATTTTCAACCAGGAAATAGCAGCTGACAGGATGAAACCTGAACAGCTCCACGACTTAGTTCGGATCAAACCCGAGACGGCTGGCGAGTGGGCATTCGAGAACAATCGGACGATTGTATTCAAGCCGACTAAAAGTTTCGAGCGCAGCACCCGTTACGAGGTAAAGGCAGACCTTTCAGAATGGTTCGATACGGAACGGAAAGACAAGTGTTTTACATTCAGATTCTCGACACAACCTCTGTTGCTGCGGGCCAACCTGCAATCCGTAGATATCAACCGGAAAAATGAAAACGGTTATGACATCGTCTGCTCGGTGTTCACACCGGACAAGGAGACGCCCGAAACCGTAGAGTCGCTTGTCCGTTTCTCTGAAAAGGCGGATGCCACCTGGCAGCATAGTCCCGATGGAAAGAGGCACGAAGTCTTCATCCCGAACATACAGGCCGGGACGGACGCGGCACGTGCCTTCAAACTATCTGTCGCTCCGAACAAGCTGAAAGTGCCGGAAGAGGAACTGCTATCCGTCGACATTCCCGAACTGAATGATTTTGCCGTGTACGAAGTCGAATATGTCGCAGAGCCGGAACGTTACGTCGAAGTCACCTTTACGAAACTACTCGATGCGGCACAAAACATGCAGGGACTTGCCTGGATCGACGGTAACAAATCGGAGACCGTCAATGTTGAGGGCAATAAGCTCCGCCTTTATCCCGATGCAGGTAGCAAAGGTGCCCTTAATGTTCATCTGAGTCAGAACATCAGAAGCAAAAACGGGCTGAACCTGAAAGAAAGTATCGTCCGCCAGATCGTAGTCAGTGATGAGAAGCCGGAAGTCCGTTTTATCGGCAACGGAGTGATCATCCCGCAGTCCACACAACTGACCGTTCCTTTTCAAGCCGTCTACTTGCGCGGCGTAGTAGTGCGTGTCATCAAAATATTCGAACAGAACATCGGACAATTCCTTCAGGTGAATGATCTCGAAGGAACGAGTGACCTGATGCGTGTCGGTCGCCTGATCGCGCGTAAAACGATCTTCTTTGATGAAGATGCCACCCAGGAGCTCAGCCGCTGGAATACCTACGCGATCGACTTGAAAGAACTGATCGACCCCGAACCCGGTGCCATCTACCGGGTGGAACTGTCGTTCAACCGGGATTTGTCTGTCTATCCCTGCGAAGACCTCGTCAAGAAAAGTAAAGAACAACTACTTGCCGATGATGAGATCAAGTTCAAGGAAGAAAGCAGCCGTTTCGATGGAGGCGGTTATTACTACTATAACGGCGACTTCGACTGGTCCGACTACGATTACAGCAAACGTGGCGACCCCTGTTCCAACAGCTATTATTATAACACGACCGTCGGCAAGAATGTCCTTGCCACCAATCTCGGTCTGTTGGCGATGGCCGGCGAAGATAACGATATGACTGTCCTTGTACATAACATTCTGAGCACCCATCCGGAGAAAGGCGTCGAAGTCGTTGCCTACAACTACCAGCGTCAGGAATTAGCCTCCGGCATGACGGACGACAAAGGGCAGGTGCGTTTCTCGCTGAAAAACGGCAAGCCGTTCTATCTGACTGCTTCCCTCGGACAGCAACGCTCGTATCTTCGTGTAGACGACGGTTCCGCCCTTTCGCTGAGTTCCTTCGATGTCTCCGGAGAAGTCGTGCAGAAAGGCATCAAGGGCTTCATCTACGGCGACCGCGGTGTATGGCGTCCGGGCGACACGCTGCATCTCGGCTTTATGTTAAATGACCGCAGCCGGATGCTCCCAGCTAATCATCCGGTCATCATGGAACTTTACAATCCGCTCGGCCAGCTCTACCTGCGCAAGACACAGACAAAAGGTGAAGCAGGACTTTATGTTTTCGATATGCCGACCGAACCCGACGCACCGACAGGCGCGTGGAATGTCAACGTGAATGTAGGCGGCGTCACCTTTACGAAGCGTCTCCGTATCGAAACGATCAAACCGAACCGCTTGAAGATATCCCTTACGATGCCCCCAAAAAAATTGCTCCGGGGCGAACCGCTTGATGCTGCTATGCACGTGGAATGGCTACAAGGAGCGACTGCTCGCAATCTGAAATACGACATCCAGGGAACCTTTATCTCGACCCCGACCACCTTTCCCGGCTATAAGAAATTCTATTTCGATGATCCTTCGAAAATCTTCAACAGCGAAGAAAGCAAAGTGATTTCCGGTACGACCGATGCAGCGGGCAACGCCATCATCAAAGCCCGTTTCGAGATCGGTGCTTCGGCTCCCGGCATGTTGTTGGCGAGTTTTGTCACTCGTGTGTATGAGGAATCCGGCGATTTCAGCATCGACGCCAATCGAGCGTCCTATTCACCCTACCGCCGCTATGCCGGCATCAAGTCGCCCCAGCAAGATGGGGAACCGCTGAAGACCGGAACCGAATATAAATATGAAGTAGCTTCCGTCGACTATCTCGGACAGGCGGTAGCCAATACTGAACTCGAAGTGAGAGTCTATAAAGTCCATTGGTACTGGTGGTGGAGCTCGGACAACGGCAATCTGGCTAACTATGTCTCCAATTCGTATAACAAGCCGGTGAAAACCTTCACCATCCGTACTGGCACGAATGGCACGGCCTCTTTCAACCTGAAATATGCCGATGCCGATTGGGGAACCTATTTTATCTCGGTGAAAGACAAAGAGAGCAAACACTCTACCGGTGTGATGAACTATTTCGACTGGCCTTACAGTGAAGGCAGACGCGATGCTGACGGTTCTTCCTCCGCCAATATGCTAACCTTCAAGACCGACAAGGACACATACGCACCAGGCGAACAGATCGTCGTTACCTTCCCCTCTGTCAAGGGAAGCCGCGCGATCATCAGCATTGAGAACGGAACACGTGTCCTCTCGACCACTGAGCACATGTGCAACGACGGGCAGACTACGGTCAAGCTCGACGTCACTCCGGATATGCAGCCAAACGCGTACCTTTATATAACACTCTTGCAACCGCATGGTGTCACGAAGAACGACTTGCCGATCCGTATGTACGGTGTCGTCCCCTTCACGGTGACTTCTCCCGAAAGCCATTTGGCTCCGGTTGTCCGTATGGCGGACGAGATCAAGCCGGAAGCACCTTACCACGTGACGGTTTCTGAGAAGAACGGTCGTGAGATGGCCTACACGTTGGCGATTGTCGACGAAGGGTTGCTTGACCTGACCCGCTTCCGTACGCCCGATCCCTGGCAGGCGTTTAACGCCCGCGAAGCATTGGGTGTCAATACCTGGGATTTGTACAACTATGTGGTCGGCGCGTATGGCGGCCGCATCGAGCAACTGTTCAGCATCGGTGGCGACGACGCTTTGAATAAAGGTCCGAAAGCGATCGTGAACCGCTTCAAGCCGGTCGTACAATTTGCCGGCCCGTTCCTGCTGAAAAAAGGAGAAAAACGGCAGCATACCTATAAGATGCCGAACTATAACGGACGTGTCCGCGTCATGGTCGTCGCCGGAAACGGGGAGGCTTACGGTAACACGGAGAAGAGCGTGCTCGTGCGCAAGCCCGTCATGCTGCTCGGTACACTCCCGCGCGTTATCGGCATAGGAGAGGAGATGGTGGTTCCCGCTACTGTCTTTGCTACCGAAAAAGGAGTTGGAGACGTGCAGGTCACGATCGCCTGCTCCGGTAACATGGAGATAGTAGGTGAGGCAAGCCGTACGCTGCATTTCGAAGCGGTCGGTGACAAATCGGCGCAGTTCCGCATCCGCGTGAAAGATACCCCCGGAGCCGGACATGTAAGGATCACGGCTATTAGCGGCGGTGAGAAGTCCGTATATGAAACCGATATCGAAATCCGCTCCGTGCGCCGTCCGCAGGTCAAGGTAACGCCTGTGACGCTCGAAGCCGGAAAGAGCTGGAAAGGGACAGTCGGCCTTCCTGGCGTGGAGGGTACGAACTCCTTTATGCTCGAAATGTCGGATGTCCAACCTGTCAATCTCTCCACGCGGTTGTCCTACCTGTTAGGCTACCCGCACGGATGTGTCGAACAGATCACCTCGAAGGCATTCCCACAACTGTACTTGAGCGGGTTCGCCTCGTTGACCCTCGAACAAGAACAATTGACTGAAAGGGCTGTGAAAGAAGTAATCCGCCGCCTGCGTTCCTACCAGACAGTAGACGGCTCTTTCTCCTACTGGCCCGGCGGAACGGGCAGCAATGCCTGGGGCACTGTCTACGCTACTCATTTCTTGCTGGAAGCGGAGAAGAAAGGTTACCTCGTGCCCGAAGGTATGAAACGAGATGTGTTGAACGACTTGAGCCGCATTGCCCGTAACTGGAAACCGGAAACCTCCTATTGGGCTGAATCCGAAGAAATGACGCAGGCATACCGTTTGTTCGTCCTCGCTTTGGGCCAAACTGCCGAGGTAGGCGCCATGAACCGATTGAAAGAGAGTAAGACACTTGCACCTATGAGCCGCTATCTGCTGGCAGCCGGTTATGCTTTGGTCGGTCGCCCGGATGTATCGAAGGAGCTGATCGCAAAGACGACGGCTCTGACAACGGCTTATTCTGAATATGACCGGACGTTCGGTAGCGACCTGCGTGACAACTCAATCCGCCTGATGACGCTCTGTCTGCTCGATGGCGGTAAGGAAGCGGCTCTCTTGGCAAATGAAATCTCTAAGACGCTCGCATCCGACGATTGGCTGAGCACGCAATCCACGGCATTCAGCCTGGTGGCCCTTTCTGATTATATGAAGAAATACAAGGTGTCCGGTTCTATGGATTTTTCTTATACTTTGGGTGGCAAGACGGAGAAGGTTTCCACCACCCGGAATATCTGGACGGAGACTTTGCTTGACAAGGCAGCCTCTTCCGTCTCCTTGGAGTTGAAGAACACCGGCAAATCCACTCTGTTCGCCCACCTTGTGACCGAAGGTATCCCGGCCGAGGGCAAAGAGAAAGCCTATGCGAATGGTCTGACGCTTGCCGTCAGCTATATGGATCATGACGGTCATCCGGTGAATGCCTCCACTTTGCAGCAGGGTACGAACTTCACGGCTGTGGTGACTATCGCAAATCCGTCTCCTCGTGGTTATAGCCATTTGGTGCTGACGGAGGTTTTTCCGGCCGGATGGGAGATATTGAACACGCGCTTCCTTACAGGCGGTACGGCAGATAACCGGGCGGCAGGTGTCAATTACCAGGATATTCGCGACGATCGTGCTTACAGCTATATCGACTATCTGCCTGCCGGAAAACAGGTGACGGTCCGCATCAACCTCTGCGCCGTTTATCCTGGTCGTTTCTACTTGCCTCCGGTCTATTGCGAGGCGATGTATGACCATCTCGTCCGGGCAAATACGGAGGGGGAGATGGTGACGGTCGAGTGATCTTATTTATCGATGGTCGGACGGGGAATGCTGACGCTTCAGCGTACCGTCCGGCTATTTTTTTGCCTTGTTTTTAGCAAAATCATGAAAATAACTAAAAACGGATTTCTGAAACCCGCATCAGGAGAGGAAAGTATAATGTTAAGAAAAGTTATGGTGTATATAGGGATATACTTTTGTGGAATTTGAAATACAAGGCCTATACTGAAATGTAAAATGACGAATTAAAACGTTCGTTTTTTTAGTCATTTTTTTACTATTAAAATTTGGATTTCTCGTTATTTTTTACGCACACCAAAACATAGCTAAAATATTGATTTTCAAAATATTTTATTTTCAAAATCTCTTGATTATCAAAACATATATTCTACCTTTGCAAATGACTAAAAAAAACGAACGTTTTAATTCGTCATTTTGATAATCCCCTATAGCGATTTTGCAAGTATGGCTTTATCTGAAATAACCTTGTTGGCATACGAGATAGCAAACAGGCAAGTATAAATGCCCTTGTAGCTATACGGGGAGACAAACAAGTGGCTTGAAATGCCTTCGCAGGTCTACGGGAAGGTAAACAAGTGGTTTGAAGAGGGTGTGTCAATTTGATATCACTGGACGCAGATGACGCAGAACACACAGACGGACGCAGATTTATTTTGCTGATAATTAATAATATATGAGTTAATCTGCGCTCGTCTGCGTTGTCTGCGTCCCATGAATACCTATATTCGGCACACCCTCAAACAGGTGACAAGATACAATTGATAATATCCAATCTTAAAAATGCAATTATGGCAAGAATTCAAACATTCCCTAAATCGAGGCTGAAACTGGATGATAAACTAATATTATTCTCTGATGTCGTTAAAGAATATTTGCCCATAGGTCTTGAACTCTATGACAGGAATGGTTTGCTAATCGATGCAAACAAGGCCGAAATGGAAATTATGGGGGTTGTCGATTTAAATGAGGCACTTGGAATCAGCCTGTTTGAAAATCCAAATTTCTCAGATAAAATAATAGATGATATCAAAGCCGGTCAGGATGTTCATTTCTCTCTGGAATATGACTTCGATAAAGTAAAAACAACCGACTATTTCAAGACGGTCAAAAAAGGCATAGATCATATTGATGGAACAATCTCCATCATTCGTAACAAGCAAAAAGAGATAATCGGTTATCTGGTTATTTCGCAGGATTACGGGGCTATTCAGTTTAAGTACGAGAACCTTTACAATCAGATGCTGACAATTATGAATTCACTGCCTGTAGGAATAGAACTTTATGATAACGACGGTACGATTTCTTTTTGAATGATACGGATGCTGCTATATTCGGGATATCCGATATTGAGGGTGCTATCAGGAAAAAGCCTTCTATATATGATAACCCGAATGTTCCTGATTGTGTGAAAAATGCTGTATACAGTAAAAAACCGATCAGTGTCCGGTTTCCTTACAATTTCAAAACAATAGCACAAACGAAATATTACAGTACGAATAAAAATAATGATGATGTTTGGGTCGAATGTAACGGAAAGCCGATTATCGATCCGAATGGCCGGATTGGCAGTTATACGTTTGTCATGGAGGACGTGACTGAAAAGACACGTGCCGAGGAAGAGCTGAAAGAAAGCAATCAAAAGGCGGAGCTGATACTTAATAATATAAACTCAGGACTGGCTTATATTACCCCCGACTATGTCGTGCAATGGGAAAATATGGTGAAGTGTTCGACCGCTTTACCAAATGGAGCTTATAGGCAGGGAGAGCTTTGCTATAAAAGTACTTATAATCGCCGGTCTCCTTGCGAAAATTGCGTGATACAACGGGCTGCCGTATCGCATAGAGTGGAGCAGATGAGGATTTTTCTCGAAGAAAACAGGATGGTTGAGTTATTTGCCACCCCTGTGTTTAGAAATACCGGTGAAATTGATGGCTTCGTCATTCGCATAGATGATATAACAGACAAGGAACGCATGATCAAAGAACTCAAGCATGCAGAGGAGTCGGATCGGTTAAAATCGGTTTTCCTTGCTAATATGAGCCATGAGATCCGTACGCCCTTAAACGCTATCGTAGGATTCTCGAATCTGCTTGTCGAGACAAATGATCCGGATGAAAAAGAAGAATATACCCGGATTATTAACAATAACAATGAATTGCTTTTGAAGCTAATCAGTGATATCCTCGATTTGTCCAAAATCGAATCTGGAAGCGTAAAATTGAAGTATGAGGATTTTGACTTGTCGGGTTATTTTGACGAGCTTGCCGTATCGATGAAACAACGTATTACGAATCCGGATGTGAATTTGGTTATCGTGAACCGGTATGACAAATGTTTGGTTTGCTTGGACAAGAATCGTGTGGCGCAAATCCTGACAAACTATATGATCAATGCAATTAAATATACTGTTAAGGGTACGATTGAAATGGGATATGATGCAACGAAAAGTGGCATTTATTTTTATGTCAAAGATAGTGGTATCGGTATCCTTGATGAAAAGAAAAACAGGGTTTTTCATCGATTCGAGAAATTGGACGAATTTGCCCAAGGGACCGGCCTCGGATTGTCGATCTGCAAAGCTATCGCCGAGGCAATGGGAGGTAAAGTCGGTTTCGAATCTACCTATGGTAAAGGGTCCTTATTTTGGGCGTCATTACCTTGTGAAACAAAAAGTGAGGTTTCATGATCATATCTTCGATCTGTTACATGGGCAAAAAGGCACAGAGCTGTTCCAGATATTCCGCATCCATCTTGTCAAACTCGCTCAGCTTGTCGCTGTCGATATCCAGTACGGCAACCACTTTTCCATCTCTGATCACCGGTACGACAATTTCCGACCGCGAGGCGGAGCTACAGGCGATATGCCCCGGAAACTGCTCCACATCCGGTACGATGATCGTCCGTGCTTCTTTCCAGGCTGTCCCGCATACGCCTTTCCCGTACCGGATACGCGTACAGGCAAGAGGACCCTGGAAAGGGGCGAGCACGAGCATCTCTTCTTTCACGATATAAAAGCCTACCCAGAAAAAATCGAATGTTTGTTTCAAGGCAGCGGCGACATTCGCCATATTGGCGATGATGTCTGTTTCTCCCGCTGTCAGCGATTGTAATTGAGGGAGCAGCGTCTCATACAGTTCCCGCTTGTTCCCACCGTTGATGATTAAATTTTCCGCCATTTTTTATACTTTATAAGAAAACAAAAGTAACCTTTTTTTCGGATTCTCCGTACCTTTGCAACATGAGTAAACAAAATTCTCCTTTAGTGCTTGGAACCGAGCACATCAGCAAGTTGTTGACACAGTACGCCATACCGGCCATTATCGCCATGACCGCCTCTTCTCTTTATAATATGGCGGACAGTATATTTATCGGACACGGGGTAGGACCATTGGCAATCTCGGGCCTGGCTTTAACTTTCCCGTTAATGAACCTTGCGGCTGCTTTCGGTTCGCTGGTCGGGGTGGGGGCTTCGACGTTGGTGTCCGTGAAGTTGGGACAGAAAGATTATGAAGGGGCGAACAAGGTACTCGGAAACGTACTGGTGCTGAACGTAGTCTTGGGGCTTGCATTTACGTTGGTGTTTATGTTGTTGCTCGACCCGATCCTCTATTTCTTCGGGGCGAGCGAGAACACGATTTCGTATGCCCGCGACTATATGAATGTGATCCTGATGGGAAATGTGATTACTCATATGTATCTCGGACTGAATGCGGTGTTGCGTTCTTCCGGTTTTCCGAAATTAGCGATGTATGCGACGCTGGCGTCAGTGGTGATCAACTGTGTGCTGAATCCGCTCTTTATCTTCGGCTTCGGTTGGGGAATCAAAGGATCGGCATGGGCGACCGTCATCTCTCAGGTCATTTCGTTGGCCGGACAGTTGATCCATTTTTCTCGCCCGAAGGAGTTGTTGCATTTCAAGAAAGGCATTTACAGGCTGAAAAGCGAGATCGTGAAGGGGATTCTTTATATCGGGATGTCGCCTTTCCTAATGAATCTCTGCGCTTGCCTGATCGTGATTCTGATCAATCGGGGGCTGAAAGAACACGGGGGCGATATGGCGATTGGGGCATACGGGATCGTGAATCGGGTGGTATTCCTCTTTATCATGATTATCATGGGATTCAACCAAGGAATGCAACCGATTGCCGGCTATAACTTCGGTGCCCGCCAGTATTCGCGTGTGACGGAGGTGACGAAGCTGACGATGAAGTGGGCGATAGGGGTGGCGACAACAGGGTTCTTGCTCTGTCAGTTGTTCCCGTCTATGATTGTCCGCATGTTTACGACCGATCCGGAACTGATCGAGGCGGCAGTGTATGGTTTGCATATCGTCTTTGCAGTCTTTCCGATTGTCGGTTTCCAGATGGTGGCGACAAACTTTTTCCTTTCTATCGGGATGTCGAAGAAGGCCATCTTCCTCTCGCTCACCCGGCAGATGCTGTTTCTTGTTCCCTGCTTGCTGATCCTTCCCCGATGGCTTGGAACACTTGGAGTATGGATCAGCATCCCGATCGCCGACACGACAGCTACGATTGTTACGGCCCTCGTCTTGATAAACCAGTTCAGGAAGTTTCATTCTAAATAAATTTTATTTACCTTTGTCTTGATACCAAAAAGATAGATAGACATGGATAATAAAATCATATTGACCATCGGCCGGCAGTTCGGCAGCGGTGGTCGTGAGGTAGGACAGAAGCTGGCAAAAGAACTGGGCATTGGCTATTATGACAAGGAACTGATGGCGCTTGCCGCGAAAGAAAGCGGACTGAGCGAGGAGTTTTTCGAGAAAGCGGATGAGAGGGCTTCCAGCGGTTTGGCGTATGCCTTTACAATGGGCTATTCGTATATGGGGCTGTTTCCACCGTATGCCGATGTGTTGTCTAACGACCGTTTGTTTCTGTATCAGAGCGATACGATCCGTAATCTGGCGGAAAAAGGTTCTTGCGTGATTGTCGGACGGTGTGCCGACTATATCCTTCGTGATAATCCCGACTGCTTGAGTTTCTTTATTCATAACAACAAGGAAAACCGTATTCAACGGATCATCGAAAGCCAGGACCTGACGGTCGAGCAGGCGGAGGAATTGATGCTGAAGACCGACAAGTCGCGTGCTGCTTATTATAACTATTACACGAATAAGGAATGGGGAGTTGCATCCACCTACAACTTTTCGATAGATGTCTCCGTGTTGGGAGTGGACGAGACGGTTGCTTTCATGAAGAATTTTGTGGAACGGAAAATGAACAAGCGTCCGCCGCATTTCGGATAATTTATTATCTTTGCAACCGACTTATCATAGGGGTGCCTTACTATACAGGCTGAGATTATACCCATTGAACCTGCCGGATAACGCCGTGAAGGGAAAAGGTAGAATTACTAAATAAAGGGAAGCGTTACCTCTATGTGCTTCCCGATGTTTGAACTCTAATTATTATTTTGTAATGGAACAGATTGTTTCAACAGGAATTATCGACTCTTACTTTGCGAAGTTAAAGAGCAATTTGTCTATTGATGTCGCTATTGTCGGTGGCGGTCCTTCTGGTATCGTTGCCGCTTATTATCTGGCTAAGGCCGGAAAAAAGGTGGCTTTGTTCGACCGTAAGCTGGCTCCTGGTGGAGGTATGTGGGGCGGCGCCATGATGTTCAACGATATCGTGGTTCAGGAAGAGGCTATGCCGATCGTACGTGAGTTGGGTGTAAGTTATAAGGATGCCGGAAATGGTACTTATATCATGGATTCCGTGCACACAACCTCGGCTTTGATCTATAGTGCGACGAAAGCCGGTGCGACTATTTTCAACTGCTATTCCGTAGAAGACGTGGTGTTCCATAACGATGCCGTAGCCGGTGTAGTTGTGAACTGGGCTCCGGTTATCCGCGAGGGGATGCATGTAGACCCGCTGACGATTATGTCTAAGGCTGTCCTGGAAGGAACCGGCCATGACTGTGAGATCGCGCGCGTGGTGGCTCGCAAGAACGATATCAAGCTGAATACTCCGACTGGGGGTGTGATCGGCGAACGTTCGTTGAATGTCGAGCTGGGTGAGTCTACAACCGTAGAAAATACGAAGGAAATCTATCCGGGACTGTTCGTTTCAGGTATGGCTGCCAATGGGGTGAGTGGTAGTTTCCGCATGGGGCCGATCTTTGGCGGTATGCTGATGAGCGGTAAGAAAGCGGCTGAACTTATTTGTGCCAAACTGGACAAATAAAGGTTTATTCCCTAATAACAAGGAGATGTCAGAATATCTTCATCACGATTTTTTAGGCATGGATTGTATTGGTTTATATCCATGCCTAATTTATGTCAGTTCGTAGGTCAGTTTATATTGACACAGCTTTCTTCCCTGCCGGAAAAGATCTTAAAGCTCCTTTATATGCTCCCTTTGGGTGTTGAAGAACTGGATGCGTTGTATTTCACCGCTAACCGATATATTGGTTGAAAATCTTTTGAGAGATTTGATCCAGTCTTTCTGGCTTTTACAAAATGCTTTATCCAGGGAAGTGATCGAGTTGATTGAATAAATTCGGATCATGCCGATCTCCAGGTTCTCTGTTCCCGCATAGCTGTATGTCGCTTCGAAATCGATATTCGAGATATAGACATTGACGCTGTTGCGGGTTTTCGGAAACATTCCTATCGTGGCGACTTCTTCAAGTTCGTTCAGAAGAAGAATAAGTTCTTCTTTCAGTTTCTTCACTTCCTCTTCCGTGACAAGATTGATATCCCGGAAATATTTGATGTCGTTCACCAAATGTATGATAATCATCTGATCCCATATATAATTAGTCGTACGGAAATCCTGATTGGCTTTAACGAACGCCTTTTGTGCGTCTATCAGTTCTTGTGTCAGTTGCAGTTCCGAGAATTTTTGGACACAGTTGACTTGTTTATGTTGATACATCCATTTGAACAGACGGAAACGTGACAGATAGTCGTATTTCAGGTAAAAAGCCTGCGGCAACATATTGGAGGCCGTACTGAGCACTGATTTCGGATCGCCGGACATCGTTTCTAAAATCTCAGCATAGCGCCGGATCATGGATGAATAGGTCTGTAATGGCTCCGAATAGTGTAGAAAATTCAGATTGAACATTGCTGTGTTTGCAGAGCTGATTCCGATAATCTGGTCTAATGAAACACCCAGGCTTTTTGATATAGCTGCCACTTCGGCCAATGTGAAGGGAACTTCCCCCCTTAATCTACGGTAGACCGCCTCTTTTCCAATATATAAAATATCCATTAGTACGTTTGCCAGGTTTGTACCGTCGGGTATTCTGATTCTCATCGCCTCAATCAGATTATTATTGAGAACTTCTGTAATCATTTTCTTATTTCTCCCTTCTTTAATTATAAAATAGCACCTTTTATATAAACGCAATAAAAAGGAGTTTTGTTTCAAAAAACGAAATAAAAATGGGCCGGAGGTTTGTTTTGAGTGTGAATACATTTAATTTAGGAGGCATAATTGCGTAATAATGAAAAACTTCTTATTTTTGTAGTCGGAAGTATGAGAGTTAAAAAGAAAATATATCAATATGTGATGCTGCTTGTTAGTATCGTGATGCTTATGTCGGTAGTTGTACCGCACCATCATCATAGTAATGGGTTGCCATGCTATAAATCACTGTCAGCTGAGGCTGCTCATGGTGGGCATGGGAGTCCTGAGTCACATGATTGCGGATGCAGCGGGCATAATATCGCACTCTACACTTCCATTTTCTCGCATGTGACGGATGGAAACGTGAACCAGTTTCTTTTCCCTTTGCTTGTCCTGTTTGATTATATAAATCCTCCTGCTCCGGTCTTTTATAAGCTCTTGTTCGAGAATGACCGGGCTTACTACATCGAGTCCTTGCATGATACGTGGATTGTTTCTGCATCAGGGCTTCGTGCGCCTCCGTATGAATTTGATTTATGATTTATAATTTATGTGTTGATGATAAGCCATAAATTATAAACCATAAACTGACTTTCTTTTATTCACAAATCATAAATCAAAATTCATAAATCAGAATGAAAAAGGTATATTTAATGTGGGTGGTTTTCGCCTACATCCTGGCAGGTTGCAATGGCAATACTGCGACACATGGAGAGCATGAACATGAGGCCCATGAACACGAGGAAGGACACGACCACGATCACGAAGGGCATGACCATGAACATGAGGGACATGATCACGAACATGAAGAGGCCGGAGAAGGACATGCCGGTGAAATCTCGTTTAAGAAAGCGTTGGCGGAAGCGGTCGGACTGCAGACGTCTAAGGTTGGGCCGGGTGCTTTTACCGATGTGATCAAAACAAGTGGGCGAGTGATGGCTGCGCAGGGAGAGGAGTCTACTGTGGTAGCTACGGTTCCTGGTGTGGTGACATTCGGCAACCTGTCGTTTGTCGATGGAACGGCGGTTCGCAAGGGACAGGCTATTTTGAGTCTTGCTTCGAGCAGTTTGTCTGACGGTAATGTGGCGGCTAAGGCCAAATATGCATACGAAAATGCAAAGAAAGTATATGAACGTATGGAAACTCTGGTAGAGGATAAGATCGTCTCTGCCAAGGATTTTGAACAGGCGCGTCTGAATTACGAGAATGCGAAGGTGGCTTGGGAAGCGGTGGCAGGAAAACAGACCGCTAACGGTGTGTCGGTCGTTTCTCCAATGAACGGTTATCTGAAAAACTTGCAAGTGAAAGAGGGCGATTATGTGACGGTAGGCCAGCCTTTGGCTACGATCTCGCAGAATAACCGCTTGGTGTTGCGTGCGGAGGTTTCAGAGAAATATTACAACTATTTGCCTTCCGTACAGTCCGCTAATTTCCGTACACCGTACGATAACGTGACTTATAAACTATCCGATCTGCATGGACGTCTGCTTTCTTATGGCAAGGCCTCCGATACTAACTCTTTTTATGTCCCGGTTACATTCGAGTTTGATAACAAAGGGGCTATTATTCCCGGCTCATTTGTCGAGATTTATCTGCTTACTGCTCCGATGCAGAATGTAATCAGTGTCCCTGTTTCCGCCCTTATCGAGGAGCAGGGTGTTTATTCTGTCTTTGTCCGCGTGCATGAAGAAGCCTATAAAAAGGTTCCTGTGACATTAGGTGCCGACAACGGCTCCGAAGTTCAGATATTGAGTGGCTTGAAAGCTGGCGACGAAGTGGTGACGGTCGGTGCTTACCAGATTAAGCTGGCTTCTGCTTCTAATGCAATTCCTGCACATACACATAACCATTAATGAGTTGACAATTGACAATGGACTATTGACAATTGGTTGTCGTGTCCTTTAATTGTCAATTGTCAATTATCAATTGTCAATTAAAAAAGATTATGCTGAATAAGATAATATATTACTCGCTGCATAACAGATTAGTTGTACTGATCTGTTCCCTGCTGCTGATGATTGCCGGGACATATACCGCTTTCCATACGGATGTGGATGTGTTTCCGGATTTGAATGCGCCGACCGTTGTCATTATGACAGAGGCGAACGGTATGGCTCCCGAAGAGGTGGAGCGTTTGGTCACTTTTCCGGTAGAAACGGCTGTGAATGGTGCGATGGATGTGCGCCGTGTCCGTTCGTCTTCTACGACGGGTTTTTCTGTTGTGTGGGTTGAATTCGATTGGGAAACGGATATTTACCGGGCTCGCCAAATCGTTTCCGAAAAGTTGGCTGTTGTCAGTGAGAGTCTGCCGGAGAATGTCGGGAAACCGACGCTGGGACCGCAGTCTTCCATCTTAGGGGAAATGATGATTATCGGGCTGACGGTCGATGAGACAAGTGAGAGTAGGGACGATTCGCGAACTACCCCAACTACCCAAATGGACTTGCGTACGATTGCTGACTGGACCATCCGTCCCCGATTGCTATCGACAGGAGGGGTGGCGCAAGTTGCTGTGATCGGTGGCGATATCAAGGAATACCAGATATTGCTCGATCCTGCCCGCATGAAACATTATGGTGTCAGTCTGGGTGAAGTACTGACCGTTACCCGTAACATGAACCGGAATGCCAATGGAGGTGTCCTTTATGAATATGATAACGAATACATCATTCGGGGTGTCCTTTCTACTGCGAATGCTGAGGAGATCGGAAAGGGAGTCGTTAAGACTGTCGGAGATTTCCCCGTCTTGTTGGAAAATATAGCAACTGTGAAGATCGGTAGCAAGAGTCCGAAGCTTGGAACAGCTTCCGAACGGGCGAAACCTGCCGTGTTGATTACGGTTACCAAACAGCCCAATACCAGCACGATCGATTTGACGGAAAAGTTAGATGCGATTATGGCGGACTTGCAGAAGAATCTGCCTGCCGATGTGCATGTTTCGACCGACATATTCCGTCAGAGCCGTTTTATCGACAGTTCTATTAATAATGTAAAGAATAGTTTGTTCGAAGGCAGCTTTTTCGTTGTTATTGTCCTGTTCCTGTTCCTGATGAATGTCCGTACGACGGTGATTTCGCTGGTTGCCTTACCTCTTTCCTTGTTAGTTTCCATACTGGCGTTGCATTATATGGGATTGACCATCAATACCATGAGTTTGGGAGGGATGGCGATTGCTATCGGTTCGTTGGTTGATGATGCGATTGTCGATGTGGAGAATGTGTATAAACGCATACGAGAGAATCGTTTGTTGCCACCTGATCAGCAGCGTTCCATTCTGGAAGTCGTGTTCGATGCTTCTCGTGAAGTGCGTATGCCGATCTTGAATTCGACACTCATTATCGTGGTCAGTTTTGTGCCCCTTTTCTTCCTGCATGGGATGGAAGGACGTATGCTGGTGCCACTGGGGATCGCCTTTATTGTTGCGCTGTTTGCCTCTACGGTTGTCGCGTTGACGCTGACTCCGGTGTTGTGTAGCTATCTGCTGAACCGGAAGTCTACGGACAAGAAAGTAGAGAAGGAGGCTTGGGTGGCCCGCAAGCTGAAAGAATTATATGGCAGGGCCTTGAATGGTGCATTAATACATAAGAAGATTGTGTTAGGATGCACGATTGGTTTGTTTCTTATCGCATTGGGAACATTCTTTACGTTGGGGCGCAGCTTCCTGCCGCCGTTCAACGAAGGTTCGTTTACGATCAACGTAAGTTCTCTTCCGGGTATCTCTCTTGAAGAATCGGACGAGATGGGACGACGGGCAGAGGAACTGCTGATGCAGGTTCCCGAAATCCAGACGGTTGCCCGAAAGACCGGACGTGCCGAACTTGACGAACATGCTTTAGGAGTAAATGTGTCGGAAATCGAAGCTCCATTTGTCTTGAAAGACCGTAGCCGAGATGCCGTTATGAATGATGTCCGTAAGAAACTATCTACCATCAGTGGCGCCAATATCGAAATAGGACAACCGATTTCTCACCGTATCGATGCCATGCTTTCCGGTACGGAGGCAAATATCGCAATCAAACTATTTGGTACGGATCTGAACCTGATGTTTACGGTCGGTAACCAGATCAAGGAAGCCATCCAAGGAATCCCCGGTCTGGTGGACTTGAAAGTGGAACAGCAGATCGAGCGTCCGCAACTAACCATTACGCCGAAGCGCGAGTTGATGGCACAATATGGCATCACATTGCCGGAGTTTGAGGAGTATGTCAATGTCATGTTGGGTGGCGAAGCTGTCAGCCAGGTGTATGACGACGGCAAGACATTTGACCTGACGGTAAAGACTTCGGATGAAAGCCGTACCACAATGGAGGATATCCGTAATCTGATGATTGATGCAGGCGGCAAGAAAGTCCCGTTGAGCTATGTTGCTGAAATCCGTTCCGTGACAGGCCCGAACACAATCAATCGTGAGAATGTGCAGCGTAAGATTGTGATCAGTGGTAATGTCTCCGAGCGTGACCTCCGCAGTATCGTTAATGAGATACAGCAGAAGGTGGATGCTTCCATCCAGTTGCCCGAAGGCTATCATATCGAATATGGAGGACAGTTTGAAAGTGAACAGGCCGCCAGCCGTACATTACTGCTTACTTCGTTGATGTCTCTGTTGGTGATCTTCCTGTTGCTCTATAATGAGTTTAAGGATGCAAAAGAGAGTGGTGTTGTACTGTTGAACTTGCCGTTGGCGCTGATCGGGGGTGTGTTTATCTTGAAGCTGACTTCTGGCGAGGTGAGTATTCCGGCTATTATCGGTTTCATTTCCCTGTTTGGTATTGCCACTCGTAACGGTATGTTACTGATCAGCCACTATACACATCTCCGGACCGTAGAGAATGTGCCGCTGAAGCAAGCTGTCTTGCAAGGTTCTATGGATCGTTTGAATCCTATCCTGATGACGGCGCTCAGTTCGGCTCTCGCATTGATCCCGCTTGCGCTGAACGGCGATCTGCCCGGCAATGAGATACAAAGCCCGATGGCTACCGTTATCCTGGGTGGTTTGTTGACATCCACTTTCTTGAACGGCTTCATCATCCCGATTGTTTATTTATTAATGAATAAAGAAGATAAAGAATGAAACGATTCATATTAACAATAGCATTGCTTTCTTCCGCATTGGTGGCCGGGGCGCAAACTTCCATCGAGGAAGTGCTCCGGAGCGTAGAAACCAATAACAAGGAATTGCAGGCCAACCGTCAGATGGTGACGGCACAAAAGTTGGAAGCAAAACTGGACAACAACCTGCCTGATCCTACCGTTACCTATTCTCATCTGTATGGAAACAAAGAGGGGATGGGATTCACCGGTGAATTAGTCGCTTCGCAATCGTTTGACTTCCCGTCTCTCTATATGCAACGGAACAAGCTTTCCAAGCAGAAGGGCGAAAATTACGATCGACAGGGCGAAGAAGTACGCCAGCAGATTTTGTTGCAAGCCAAAGAGGCCTGTCTGGATTTGATCTTTCTGAACCAGCAAAAGAACCTGCTGGATATCCGTCGGAAAAGCGCCGAACAGCTTGCTGTACTCTATCAGCAACGCCTGGAACAGGGTGATGCCAATATTTTGGAAACGAACAAGATTGAACTCGAACTCTTGAACGTCCGTAACGAGGCACGCATGAACGAAGCGGCCCGTGTGAATAAGCAGCGGGAATTGGAAATGCTGAATGGAGGGATTGCTGTTCAACTGACCGATACGGCTTATGAGGCTGTGGAACTTCCACTCTCATTTGCCGACTTGCGTCAGGAAATCTTGGGAAATGATCGGCGTCTGTTGTCTTTGCAAAGTGCAAAGGCCGTATCATCGAGACAAATCAGTGTCAATAAGACGATGGGATTGCCTTCGTTCGAGTTGGGTTACCGTATGAATCCATCTTCAGGTGGCGAACGTTTCAATGGTTTTTGGTCGGTATCAGCATTCCTCTTTTCTCTAATCGCAACAACGTGAAGCAGGCGAAAGCACAGAGCCTTTACACCGATTTACAGCTGGAAAGCACGACGACGACGGTAGAGAACGAATTGCTCCAACTCTATAACCAGTCAGTGGCCTTGAAGACTTCCATCGACGAGTATAGCGAAGTGCTGAAAAGCCAGAACAACCTGGTGCTGTTGAACAAGGCGATCCAAGCAGGGCAAATCTCGATGATTGAATATTTTGTGGATGTCACCACGCTTTATCAGAGTATGCAGAATCACATGCAGTTGCAGAACGAATACCAGAAGGTGATGGCGCAACTGTATAAGTTCAAACTATAAAAAAGAGGAGGGACTATATTCTACCGGACGATTCCCTCTCTTATCCCGGTTGTTTCCCGTAAGTGAAACTCTTGTTTCATGCCTATGAAACTTTTGTTTCACTTGCGGGAAACTTTTGTTTCATGCCTATGAAACTATTCCTCCATCAGTATGAAATTTTTTCTTCCTGCATGCAACGCTGTGTACCTCCCTGCGTTTTGTTTTGATACAGTGCCATAGTTCTGTAAGAACTCGGTATATTTAGTTGAACCTGTTGAAAATAAAAAGGTTTTTAAATCTCTCAATAAAAAGGTAGCATCTCCGCTTTCCCGAATAAAGGATATAAGCTAATTCCCTGACTATGTATATGGATGCTGATAATGATTATAGTGAAAGAAAGCACAGTTACGGGTTATTAATCGTAATCATATTAATAATTTGTTTTGTAATATATTACGATCAAAACGTTGGTAAATGGATTATTTGTTTGAAAATTTCGTATCATGAATAAATCTTTTATATCTTTGTTGTGCGATGAAATTCTGGAGTTCTTACAGAACTTAGTTATTTAAAGAGAGTGTAAAGATATATAAGTGAATGAGCAAACCTATTTCTATCGAAGGTAGCATACAGAATAATTTTGACAGAATTTATGTCACATACTATTCCCGTATGCTCCGTTTTGCCAGGGAATATGTGTTGTTTGAGGAAGATGCTGAGAATGTTGTCCAGGATGTGTTTCTTCTTTTATGGGAGAAGCGGGAAGTGTTGGATATACAAATTAGCCTGGTTTCCTATCTTTTTTCGCTTGTGAAAAACCGGAGCCTTGATTATCTTCGCCATAAAGTGGTGGCGGAGGAATACAAGCAGGAACTGACTTTTAAGTATTGGCCCTTGAACAATTGAACTATACTTTTACATCTGAAGAAGATATAGAGAAAGTGATAGCCAACGCTATCGATAAACTGCCTGAACGTTGTCGTGAAATATTTTTAAAAAGCCGTATAGAAGGAATGAAATATCGGGAAATTGCCGATGAATTAGATATCTCGATGAATACGGTGGAGAACCAGATGTCCATAGCCTTAAGAAAACTTCGTATTGAACTCAAGGACTACTTGCCCCTGTTGCTATTTCTTATTAGTGTTAAATAATATTTATTTACGATTGTCTTTTAGTGGTAAATGAAAAGATAATCGCTCTTCCTTACAAAAGCATGAGAAATGTATGAACTGATAACAAAATATTTTTATGGGGAAATAACTGCTAAAGAGAAAAAGCTGTTATTTACCGCTATGGAAACAGATGCAGAATTGAAAAAAGAGTTCTTATCTGTTCAGAATCTTCGTACTTTGACCTCGTGGATTCCGGCAGGAGAGGACGAATCTGTTGCCGTGGGCAAGCTTCTTGAATTTAAGCAAGCCCGTAAAGAGAAATCATTTGTAATTCCATATAAGCATATCTTGGGATATGCGGCAACCGTTTGTGTCGCCGTCTTTTCTACCTGGATGATTACCAACCGGACAGAGCAACCTACGGTTGAAGAGCCAGCAATCGCATATGAAGAATTTTCCACCCCTTCCGGACAACGTGCGCTTTTGAAGTTGCACGATGGGACAACTGTTTGGTTGAATGCCCGTTCGACTTTACGCTACCCCAATCATTTCGGAAAAATGAACGGAAAGTAGAATTGGACGGAGAGGCTTTCTTTGAAGTGAAACAGAATGGAAAAGTTCCTTTTGTCATCTCAACGGAAAAAGCAAACATCAAGGTGTTGGGTACAAAGTTTAATGTCTTTGCTTATAAGGGACATGAGGAATTCAACACATCTTTGGTTGAAGGTTCTGTGAAAGTTTACCAGGGTGAAAGCGATGCAGATGCTTTGGATATTACACCGCATGAATGTGTATTCCTGTCAGATGGAAAACTTGTAAAAAGTTATTTCGATAATTCTGATTTCCTGTTGTGGAAAGAAGGTATTTATGCTTTTGACGATGTGCCTTTCAGCTATATTATTAAAAAACTTGAGCTATATTATGATATAACAATCATACAAAAGAACAAGAAACTGGATCAATATAGATTCAGTGGTAAGTTCCGTCAGCGTGACGGGGTGGAGAGCGTACTTCAAACCTTGCAGAAAGTGTATTATTTCTCATTTGTAAAGGATGAGGAAAACAATTGTATTACTATTCGCTAAACGGATATGGAAATAAGAAAAACATGTTTAATCTTTAATTTAATGCCGTCGCCTATGATTTAGAGAGAAGAAAATATAAAAAGACCGATAGGTGTTCCCGCACCTACCGGTCCGAAAGCTAACACAAAATTCCAACAAATTAAGTATTAACAAGTAAACGAAGCAAAGTTATGAAAAAAGAACCGAAATTTCTAAATGTCATGAGAATTTCAGCCTTCCTTCTTTTCCTTTGCGTATTCTCTTCATTTGCAGCCAAAACAAGTTCGCAAAATGCAAGAGTCAATATCAGTGGAAAGAATTTAACGATCGGTGAGTTTATCGATCAGGTAGAGAAACAAACGGATTACCTGTTTGTCTATAGTAAAAATGAAGTGAATACGAACGATGCCATTTCCGTTAAGTCAGGAAATAAAACGGTCGCTCAGTATTTAAGTGAAGCATTCGGTGATTCGAATGTAAAGTATGCTTTTGAAAACGATTATATCGTTTTGACAAAGAATGCAAATCCGGTAGTAGCCCAGGAGGGTAAAACGATCTCTGGAGTTGTCAACGATGAATTTGGTCCGGTTGCCGGTGCCAATGTCATTATTAAAGGTACTACGAACGGTACAATGACAGATATGGACGGTAACTTTACAATTACTAACGTTCCGGAAGGAGCAGTCCTGCAGGTGTCCTTTATCGGTTATCTGACAAAAGAGCTTCCGGTTGGAAACCAGACAACATTTAACGTTATGCTGACAGAAGATTCGCAAGCATTGGAGGAAGTTGTAGTCGTTGGGTATGGTGTGCAACGTAAATCCGATGTAACAGGCTCCATCTCTGTAACAAAAGCGGATGAGATGTTGAAACAGCAATCTTTCAGTGCTTTGGACGGATTGAAGGGTAAAGCTGCCGGTGTAAATATCTTTTCAAACTCAGGTCAGCCGGGTGGTTCAAGCCGTGTGATTATTCGTGGTATGAGCACTATTAACTCTTCAACAGATCCGTTGTATGTGGTGGATGGTGTTGTTATGGAAGACTTTAAGTTTGTCAACCCGAATGATATCGAACGTATCGAAGTGTTGAAAGATGCTTCTTCCGCGGCTATTTATGGGGCGCGTGGTGCTAATGGTGTTATCATGGTAACAACAAAACGCGGTAGTAAGGAAGAAGGCGTACAGGTCAGCTATAGTGGATCTGTTAGTGTCGGTACAATGTCTAAATATATGGATCTGTTGGATGCAAACGAATGGATGGATGCTTATAAAATTGCATCGGACAATTGGATGAAGTATGCAGGCGAAAATAAGCCGATGAATTTATCCAACCGTGATCTTTTCAATGCAGACGGAACGCCTATCTATAATACGGATTGGCAGAGAGAAGCTACTCGTACGGCTTTTTCACATAATCATCAGTTGAATATTCAGCAAGGTGGAAAGAAATCTTCAATGGGTGCGTTCCTGAACTATACAGACCAGCAGGGTATTATGCTTAACTCTTATATGAAACGTATCAATGCGAAAATGGCTTATGATGCAGATCCTATGAGTTGGTTGTCTACTTCGGTCAATTTGTTGGTAAACCATACATGGGGAAATGAAGCGGAAGAAACAGGTGGACATCAGATGCCTCGTCGTTCAATGATTGAAATGGTTCCTTGGTTACCCGTTCAATTCCCTGACGGTTCATGGTCAAATTCCACAACCGGAACGGATGGTTGGGGGCTGGAAGGTATGGCCAATCCTGTACATGTGTTGAAAACTCAGAAACGTATGCGTTACAGAACACAGATGTTTGGTAATGCAGCCTTGACATTCCATATTCTTCCGGGGTTGGATTTGAAAACACAGATCGGTTTGGATGCCCATAATAATAAGGAAAGCGATTATTCTCCAAAAGATCTTATTAATTTGTCTTATCCGAATGGTAGCGCACGTATCAAGAATATAAATACTTTGTACTGGCAGGAAGAAACGTATTTGACTTACAATAAGACATGGGAAAAGCATCGTTTGAATGCAATGGCCGGTTTGTCATGGCAACAACGTACGGAACGTTGGAATGAGTCTAAAACAGAAGGATTTGCAGATGATTTCTTCGGAACCGATAATATGGGTGCCGGTACTATCCCGTCTGCTCCTACGTCTGCATATTCTTCATGGGCGATGAATTCTTATTTCCTTCGTGGTTCATATTCTTACAATGACAAGTATATGGCTACTGTAACAGGGCGTGTCGATGGTTCTTCTCGTTTCGGTGATAATAATAAATATGCGTTTTTCCCTTCTGTCGGTTTGGGGTGGTTGATATCGAATGAAGATTTCATGAAGAATGCAACTGTTGTTGACCAGTTGAAGCTTCATACCAGCTTTGGTGTGACAGGTAATACCGAGATTGGTATTTATAAATCATTGGCAACTATCTCTTCAGGGAATGACCTATTGAATGGAGGTCGTGTTCCCGTAAGTAATACTGCTCGTCTGGCCAATCCGGATCTGAAATGGGAAAAGACAAACCAGTTCGATATTGGTTTTAATCTGAACCTGTTCCGTAATCGTTTGAATTTTGATATTTCTTATTATTATAAATTGACGACTGATTTGTTGTTGGAGCGTCCGGTTCCTCATACAACCGGTTTTACCTCTGTAATGGATAATATTGGTAAGGTCGCGAACCAGGGGCTTGACTTCATGGTAAATACAGTTAATATCGACACTAAAGACTTTGGATGGAGCTCTACCTTGAATTTCAACTATAATAAAAATGAGATCAAGAAATTAGGCGAGAATGACGAAGATATTCTCACCGGTCCCTGGTTTATTTCCGGAAATCTGGTAATCCTTCGTAAAGGCGAATCTTTAGGCTCTTTTTGGGGATACAAGCGCGAAGGCATTTGGGGGGAAGATGAAGCTGAAGAAGCGAAAGCTGCCGGTGCCGGTGTAGGACAACCTAAACGTTCTAAAGACAGAGAGATTTTAGGTAAGGGTTTGCCTGATGTAACAGGTAGTTTCATTAATAATTTCCGTTATAAGAACTTCGACCTGACCGTAGATTTGCAGTTTGTATTGGGAGTCGATGTTTACCAGCAGTTCTTGCATTCGACTGAGGACCGTTTCGGAATTGCCAATGCTTTGTCCTCTGTCCTTTCTGAAGGATGGACTCCGGCAAACACGAATACGATGATTCCGGCTCTTTATAGCCAAAATTCACAGCCGGACTCTCATTGGGTGGCAAATGGTTCTTATCTGCGTGCCAACTTGATTCAGTTAGGTTACACGTTCGAACCTTCAGTGCTGAAAGCGCTGCATCTGGGTAGCCTTCGTGCTTATTTCAGTGTAAACAATGCATTCTGTATTACTTCAAAAGACTTTAAGGGATACGATCCGGAAGGTACGTCATGGAACACTGACCAATGGGGACAGAATATTATGTTCTTCCAGTATCCGAAACCCAGAACGTATACATTAGGTGTGAATGTTTCATTTTAATAAATAAGGAGAACAGTTGATATGAAAAAAATATATATTGCATTAACTTGCATGAGTATTCTCGGAGGTACAACCGCTTGTAGTGATTTTCTTGAAGAAAATCCGAAATCGGAAATCTCCTCAAGTCAGTATTTTACACAACCGGATCATGCACGTGCCGCTGTTAATAAACTATATCGTTCTGGTGTTCCTCAGTTCTACGATGCTGATGCCTATGCCGGAAGTAAGATGATGTATGGTGGGTATATGTCTGGTTTCTTCGATAATGAGAAGAAGGCACAGGAAGAAATGGTACGTTATTGCCAGTCTCTTTCCTATACTTCGCAAAATTTGTCCGGTCCAATCGAAAAATTGTGGGATGATTGTTATGTCGGGATTTCGAATGCAAATACGGCTATCAAGTATATTCCGGCAACTCCCGGATTGGAAGAGGCAGAGAGAGAGAATCTGATGGGACAGGCCAAGTTGTTTCGTGCCATGAACTATTTCCATTTGGTGAAATTCTTTGGAGATGTTCCTTTAATTCTTGAACCGTATGAAAGCTTGGAAGATATGTTTGTATCGCGTACGGCTTCAAGAGAAGTATATGCACAAATTATTCAGGATTTGCAAGACGCTTCTGCCGTTTTGAATGATGCTGCTTATACTCAGAATGGCTTCCGTGTGACAAAATGGGTTGCCGAAACAATGTTGGCAGATGTTTATTTGACTTTGAGTGGTTATCCTATTCAGGAAAATCATTATGCAGATGCTGCAAAGGCTGCCCGTAATGTGATTAATAGTCATCGTCATGCAATGATTGAAAATCAGGATACGGAAGCAAATAGTGCTTATAACCAGATTCGTACTCTTGATGATTCTAATGAGTATATTTTCTCAAGAGAATATGATGCGAATATTTCCGGTAATAATCCGCAACCGGGATTTAGTTTCCCGTTGGGCGCTGAAGGTTGGGGAATTTTTCAATATTCTATTTTGTTGAGAACTTATACTCCGACAAAAGAACTGTATAATATTTATGATCCGGAAAATGACTTGCGTGTTCAGGAAAAACAATATTTCCATACTTCTTATACTTATATAAAAGATGGTAAGGAAATCACACAGACGTTTGATGCCAGCCCTTATGTTTGGTATAATGAAGAAGCCTTATTGAGCACAGGCAAGAATGGAAAAGACCTTCCTATCTACCGTTATCCTGAAATCTTGCTGATTGCAGCAGAGGCAATAGCAGAAAGTGAAGGGGTTACATCTGAAGCAATTGGCTATTTGGCTGATGTTCGTGCACGAGCTTATACAAAGATGGACCGTGCTACTATTGTAGCTAGTCTGGCTGGCTTGTCCAAAGAAGACTTTATCCATGAAGTATGGACGGAACGCCTCCGTGAGTTCATCTTTGAGAACAAGATTTGGTCGGATATCCAGCGTACACGCCAATATCCGCAAACATCTGAAGCTAATAGAGGTAAAGTTACTTATAGAAATGTAATCGGGGCGACTAATCCGTGGGGAGCTACCTTCGAAGAGAAGCATTTATTGTGGCCGATCTCTCACAACGAGATTCAGAGAAATCCGGCATTGGAACAAAATCCGGGTTACGATAGATAACCGAATGGAACCGATTGTATAATGAGGTATTGAGTTAATATCAGAACCCATTAAAAAGCAGTCTTGATCAGAAGGGAGGTTGTTCGTCACGGGCAACCTCCCTTTTTATTGATTTTTGAGAAAAATCCACATTACTTGCTTTTACTTAAGGGGTTGTTTGACTTATCTTTGTAAGTAGAATATTAATTGTATAAATAAAAATGAAGAAAAAAAGTATATGGGCTTTTGCCCTTATTGCTATGCTAACCTGTTTGGGGAGGCCTGCCGTTGCGTCAGACGGTGCTTTTGATCCGGTAGAGTATGTTAATCCTTTAATGGGGACGCAATCGTCGTTTGAGCTATCGACCGGTAACACCTATCCGGCTATAGCACGTCCTTGGGGTATGAATTTCTGGACACCGCAAACCGGTAAGATGGGGGACGGATGGGGATATACCTATACCGCCAATAAAATACGCGGTTTTAAACAAACTCATCAGCCAAGCCCCTGGATCAATGATTACGGGCAGTTTGCGATCATGCCGGTTGTCGGCGCTCCTGAATTTGACCAGGATAAACGTGCCAGCTGGTTCTCTCACAAAAGTGAGATCGCAAAACCGTATTACTACGAAGTCTATCTGGCGGAACATGATGTGAAGACCGAGTTGACACCGACAGATCGTGCCGCCATGTTTCGTTTTACTTTCCCGGAAAATGAACATTCTTATGTCGTAGTGGATGCGTTTGACAAAGGTTCCTATATCAAAGTGATCCCTGAAGAAAACAAAATTATCGGTTATACGACCAAAAACAGCGGCGGTGTACCGGACAATTTCAAAAACTATTTCGTCATCGAATTTGACAAGCCCTTC